>Ga0078894_10002748_pt1 | contig 13295 bp, 14 predicted proteins | sample LauGreSu1BDMLBSD_2_FD_67506 | JGI IMG/M metagenome (GOLD analysis project Ga0078894, IMG submission 67506) | Freshwater lake microbial communities from Lake Michigan, USA - Su13.BD.MLB.SD (version 4) (version 4) | ecosystem: Environmental > Aquatic > Freshwater > Lake | place: Lake Michigan...
ACCGAGTGAAAGAGCACGACACGCCGGATGGAGCCATCCTCAAGGTTGGTATCGCTCATCGCATAAGTGAGCCCAACCGCATAGGACACATACAGAAAATCGGTGAATTCCGGCTCGTCTGAGCCGGCAAACACAAACCCCTGGGGGTTGGGACCATCCGCCGCAGGCCTTGGATTGAGCCTGAAATATTTCTTGGCGTAGTAGATGGCAAAACCGTTATGCATCTGCAACCACACGCCAAACAGCGAGGCGAAGTAGATGAAGGTGCGCCAGTCCTGAGGCAACGGCAAATCAGCACTATGAACATCGCGCACACAGAGGCTCAGCAGACCAACACTGATAAAGGTGAAGATCACTGTGCGCTCCAGCAGCAAAGCCCGGCTGGGCAACCACAAGCCGAAAATCTCACGGGTCTGAGCCGCGTTGATCCGAAAGGCCTCCAGAAAAAAACGCGCCTGATCGAACACGATCGCGGCCAGAAATCCAATCGGGAAGGCTTCTCTGAGCCGCAGCACTCCAGCCAGCAGCAGCGTGACCACAAGGCCAACGACCAACGCCTGAAGCAACCGACTGCTGTCTCGAAAACAGGCTGGATGTGTTTGGCTCACGGCGCAGGCAGCCCGGCAGCGGCACACTAACGGTGGTCAACCGCCCCGACAGCCAACACCGCGTGACCCACAACGCCAGCCCCACACCAGCCCGGGTGATCAGCGAACTCAAGGCGGGGCATCAACGCTTTCGTCAAGCCAACTCGCTGCACCCGCACGCCACCCAGGCCCGCCTGCATGAGCTGGAACATGGCCAGGCACCCCATGCTGCGATCCTCACCTGTTCCGATTCACGCGTAGCCGTGGAGCTGATCTTCGACAGCGGATTCGGAGATCTGTTCGTGATCCGCAACGCCGGCAATTCCTCGACACCAGGCACCCTGGCGTCGGTGGAATATGCCGTGGAAGCGCTCCAGGTGCCGCTGGTGCTTGTGATGAGCCATTCGGGTTGCGGAGCCGTGGGTGCAGCGTGCATGCCGGAGCATCTGCTGACCCCCTCCCTCATCGATCACGTGGGGCATATCCGCACCGGGCTCAAGGGAGCTGGTCTGCCCTTCGAGCCCGAGGTGGATCTGGCCCATGCCTATGGCCTGCATGCCCAGATCACGGCGCGGGAGCTGATCAACAGCAGCGCCTTGCTGCGGCAACAGCTCGAGAGCAGCCAGCTGGAGGTTCACGCCGCCTGTTTCGAGCTGCACACGCTCGACATCAACTGGCTGGGTGCGCAACACGCGGCTTGATCCGGCTCACCAGTTGATGCCGGCTCCAGCTGCTGGCCCAATCGATCTTGCGGCCAAGAGAACCCCCCAGGCGTGTGCCGAGCTGAGCGCCCCAGTCCTGCCCGCCGCTGAGGCCACGACCCAGGCCTCCCATCAACGCCTCGGTGGCACGTTCACTGGCCTGATCCTCACCCAGCTGGATCAGCCAGCTGATGCGGCCCACCTGGCGGTCACGTCCATGGCTGCGAATCAGATCCTCCACTGCCTGACCGGCGACGATCGAGCCGAGCGTCATCCCCACCACAGCACCGGCGGGACCAGCCAGGGCGGCACCCATAGCCGCACCAGTGCTCCAGCCAGCCTCCTCGCCCAGCTTGCCGCCGAGCTTGCGGATCGACACCGCACCCAGATCGCCCTTGCGCAGAGGGCTTTCCCCATCCGCCAGCTCACCACCGGCCACCGAACCCACCACAGATCCCAACAGGGCGCCACCAGCGCCAAAGATCACCGCCCCTCGGGTTCCGAACAACCAGGCTCCCAGCACACCGGCACTGCCACCCAGTAACACCTGGCCCACGGCTGCACCAATGATGCTGCCGCCGATCTGGCGCATCGTGCGGGACCAGGCAGTCTCGCTCGGAGTCTCAAGGCGGCGGCGATCGATCAGGTCGCAACCCAGATCAACCAAACCGACCTGCCAACGCAGATCCGAGCAGCCGGGCTCGAGCTCCACTACCAGGCTGCCGCTGGCCGCTCGCTGCTGCACCGAACGCACCCATGGCTGGGCGCCGAGTGCGCTAAGGAACCCTGCCAAGGCTTCGGCCGCCATTGTCTCGCTGTAGTGGAGGCGCAGGCGCTGCGGGGTGGCATGCATGAGCTGGAGCTGTGCTGGGCTCACCAATGCCTCCGCGGTGGTTGTCATCAGCCACACACCATGCTGCTCAAACCGCGCCGATCGGGCAGCGTGGATAAACGATGAGCGTTAAATTCCGTGCATCTGCCGTATCAGGTTCGTCATGCTTGAGCTGGAAACTCTGCTGGCCTTTGGCCTGGGCGCAGGTCTGATGGCTCTCGCTCCGGTGGTTGCCGCCGTGGCGGGTAAGGACAGCAAGATCACCAGTGCTGTGAGCGGAACCGGCCGCTCCATCACCAAGCAGGGCCTCAAGCTCGGCCTGGTGGTCGCCGACAAAACATCCGGAGCCGTGAAGGGCATCGGCCGCGGTCTGGCCGAGGTGGGTGAAAGTTTCACCGATGTTCTGGCCGAAGCCAAAGCCGATCTGGCCCAAGCACGCACCTCTGGCAAGTGAACCAATCCGGGGCACCGATCGCGTTGAACATTCGCCATCAGCTGCCCCATCGGCTCCGTCTCGACTGCGCGCAAGAGCTCAGCAACGAACAACTGCATCTGATTGAAGCGGCTCTGCAGCAGCTCCAACCCGATTGGCTGGTGCGAGCGGCGGCTCACCGCCGCGGGCTGGTGGTGAGCAGCCTGCCCGAGCAACGCGTGTGCCCCGCAGTGGTGGCGGATCTTTTGGATGCCGCGCTGCGAGCACCGAGTCCTCACGGCCCTGCAGAACCGCCCACAGCCTTGGAACGCTGGCTGATGCAAAGCCGCCAAGGCTCCATCAAGGTTTTGATGGCACTAGCGATCGCGGGCTGGGTCTTGCCGATCCTGCCGGGAACGCCTTTTTTTCTGCTCGCCTGGTGGTTGGGATGGAGACCGGAACCTGAGCAAGAGCCCGAAGCCTCAGCGGAAGCGGAGCTCCAGCCAGCCCTCCTCCAGCCGAGCACCTGAACAGCTCTGGCCCTGGAGATCCTGGGGCAGCGTCACCAGGCGACGCTGACCCGCACAGACCAGCACCATCTGCGCACCGATCTGCTGCACGTCGAGCTGTGCCTTGTCGACACCGGGCATCGGCAGGCGCAACACAGTGGCTTCGGCATCAAAGTGTGGGTGTGCAGGGCAGGGCTCCTGAGCGAGGAAGGTCTCTAAAGCCAATCGATCCGGCGAACCCGGCAGGGCTGTGGCCGAGAGTTCCTTGGGCCACCAGCGGGGGCGCTGCGCCACCAACAGCTCTGCAGCGGCACCGTGCAGACCCACCCGGCTGGGCATGAAGCCGCGCAGACTGATGGTGCTGAAGCGTTGGCACAGCAGCCGAGCCTGAGGGTCTGGACTCTCAAGGGCCAGGCTGAGCTGCCAGGACGCTTCCGGCGCCAACAGCGCCGCCATCTGCTCCAGCCGCTGCCGCCAACTCGCATCGAGGCGCAGGCTGGCTGACGGTGGCAACTTCAAGCGCAGGACCACTTCCAGACTGGAAAGGGACTGGCGGGTCTGATCCCACCAAACCAACAGTGGTTCCAACAGCGACTCCAGCAGCGCCGGACCGGTGCGCGCCAGCTCCAGCAGTGCCAGTGCCTCCGCAGGCGCTGGGAGCAGCACCGTGAGTGCACCTTGCTCGCTCAACGCCTCCGCCAGATAGAGACAACGCAGCAGCATGTCGACCCCGGGAAGCGGTGGCACCAACAACGGCTCCAGCTCCTGGAGCTGCAGGAGTTGCAACCAGGCCTCCAGGCGCGGCTCGAGCTGCTGCCAGAGCCCCATCGCGTAGGGAACAGCGGCGTAGGCGCGAACGGTGCCCACCGCACTGGATGCCAACCACTGCTCGCCACTCAGATCCAGAACAACTGCCCCAGCCCGGGAGGGCAGGCGTTGCTCCGCCTCCACCAACGCGCAAGCCAGGGAGGGCAGATCAGCGCTGATGCAATGCAGATCCAATCCAGGCGGAACCATCGAAAATCCATGAAGCGCTGATCGTGACTGATGTGCAGCAGCACAGCAGTAAATGAGCTTTACAGTGACGGGCGAAAAACAGCGCGATCGCTCAGCGCTGATCGGTCAGAGCACCCCTACGCCATGTTTGAGTTCGAAACCGTTCTCGCGTTCGGTGTGGGTGCAAGCCTTGTGGCCCTGGCACCCATGGTGAAACGCATGGGAAACCACCAGCTCAGCGACTCGATGAGCAGTGTGGGTAAATCCATGGCGAAGAGCGGCATCAAGGTGGGCGTCACCGTGGCGGGCGTGGCCGGTAGTGCTGCCCGCAACGTGGCGCGCACCGCGGCGGAAGCGGCCGAATCCTTTGTCGACCTGGTCGCTGAAGCGAAATCGGAACTGGAGGACTCCGGCGCAGCGAAAACCGCCGCTGCCACCCCCGAGAAAGCGATCACCAAAGTGAGCGTCGACTGAGCCCGGTTCACAGCGTTCGTCGTCCACCCGTTCTTTCCCCTTCTTTCCTGTGCTTGCTGAACCCCCGCGCTTACCGCACCTCTCGGTGGTTCCTGTGGCCCGCAACAGCGGACAAGCCGATCACGACGGTGCAGCGCAGGGATACAGCGTGGAGCAGGTGCTGCACCACAACGCAAGGCGCGTGCGCTTCAAGGTGGGCGGTTCGGCCGCCAGCTGGCCCAAGCTGGAACAGGCTCTGAGCCAGGCCGCTGAGGTGAAGCATGTTCGCCTCAACACGGTGGCGGGCTGCTGCGTGGTGGAGCTGGAACGCAGCGCAGAGGTAGATCCCCTCCAATGGCTGCAGCAGCTGCCCGGAGCCCTTCCGGCCCTGCAACGTCTAGCCGAGACACCGACCAGGAGCCAAGCCGCAGTCAAGTCTCAGAACGGCGAAGCCGATGACGACAGCTTCGTGCCCAGTCGGATCATCCTGCCGGTGAGCTCCCTGGCCCTGGCCTTGTTGGCCGGCCCGCTGGCGCTGCCGCCCCTGGCCGTGGCTGGCTTCATCCTGGTGTCCGCTCATCTGAGCTTCAAGCGGGCCTGGCAGGGGCTGAAAGAAGAGCGCAAGATCAACGTCGACTTCCTCGACTCCCTGGCGATAACCCTCCACAGCTTGGAGGGCTTCCTGCTGGGCCCGGCGATGATGATCACGATGATCGAGGGCGGCGAAGCGGTGCGCGACGCCACCCAGCGCATCGCCCATTCCGCCAACACCGATCTACTCGCCAGCCTGCAGACCGACGTGCGCCTGCTGGTGGATGGTGCCGAGGTGATCGTTCCCAGCACCAGCCTTCAGGCGGGCGATCGCATCGCCCTGTTCCCGGGCGATCAAATCCCGGTGGATGGCCGGATCGAAAGCGGCGAGGGCTCGCTGGATGTGGTGAAGCTCACCGGTGAATCCGTGCCCCGCCACGCCGGCCCCGGCGATGAAGTGCTGGCCGGCTTCATCCTGCTGGAAGGCAACCTGGTGGTGGAAACCCAGGCGGTGGGCGAAGCCACACGGGTAGGTCAGATCACCGCGATGATCGAATCGGCCCCGGTGTACGACACCCGTGTGGGCAACGTCGCCGGCAAGGTCGCGAATCGCTTCGTGTTGCCGACCCTCGCCCTGGCCGGTCTGTCGCTGCTGCTGAGCGGCGGCAACATCGCCCAGGCCGCCTCACTGCTGATGTTCGACCTGGGCACCGGCCTGCGCGTGTCCGTGCCCACAGCGATCATGGCGGCCCTTACCCGCGCTGGTAGCCAGGGCCTGCTGATCCGCAGCGGCCGCTCGCTGGAGCAGCTCGTGGACATCGACGTGGTGGTATTCGACAAGACCGGCACGCTCACCCAGGGCCATCCCTCGGTGGTGCATGTGGAGGTGGTGAGCGGCGCCCATTCGATCAATAAGCTCGTGCAGCTGGCTGCATCGGCCGAGCAGGGCCTCAACCACCCGGTGGCCAAGGCGATCGTGACGCACGCCGAGGAACTTGGGGTGAGCGCCGAGGAGTGCGAGGCCTGGGACTACCGCATCGGCCGGGGCGTCGCCGCCACGATCCAGGGCCACCAGGTGCTGGTGGGCAACGCCAAGCTGCTGCGCGAAGAGCAGCTCGAGCCCGCCAGCCCCAGTGTGGATCCGGAGCTGGAAACAGCCACGCCTGTGTACCTCGCCGTGGATGGCACGGTGGTGGCGGTGATCTACGCCGCCGATGCTCTGCGACCCGACAGCCAGGCAATGGTGGCCGAGCTGCACCGCCGCGGGATCCAGGCTCACATGCTCACCGGCGATGTGAGCAGCGTTGCTCACGCCGTCGCGAAGCGTCTGGGCCTGCGCCCCGAGGAAGTGCACGCCGATGCGCTACCCGACGAGAAGGCCAAGCTGGTGCAGCAGCTGAGCCAGCAGGGGCACAATGTGGCTTTCGTGGGTGATGGCATCAACGATTCCGCCGCCCTGGCCTACGCCGATGTCTCCATCTCCTTCGCCTCCGGCAGCGATCTGGCCCGCGAGACGGCCGACATCGTGCTCACCAACGACAAGGTGTCGGATCTGATCGTGGCCCAGGATCTGGCCCGAGAGACCTTCGGCCTGGTGAAGCAGAACATCGGCATCGTGGGTGTTCCCAACCTGTCGGCGCTCTTGATCGGCACCTTCCTGCCGGTGAGCCCGATCGCCGCCGTGGTGCTCAACAACGGCTCGGCCCTTGTGGCCGCCGCCAACGCCATGCGCGTGCTCGGCTTCAAAGGAAAGCAACTGGCCCCCGCAGCGCAGGGTGCCCCCACCGCTGCCCCAGCAGCGAAACAGACGGTGTCGACGCCAGCCCCGACCTCCGACGAGCCGGAGACCATCAGCCTCTCAGCGCTGTCGAAGCGGTTGGGCGTTGCCCACCAGAGCATCACCGCGCGGCGCAAGCGTGGCGATTTCGGCCACTGGATTCAAGCACTGGATCCGGCCGGTTATGCGTGGTCCTACTGCGGCCGCTCCAACACCTACCGCCGCGCCATCGCCTGATCCATGTCCTCGAGCTGCGCTGAATTGGTGCATGCGCTGCCAGGCCGGTGGCGCTACCGCCTGCGCAGCGGCGCCCCGATTGCATGGGATCGTCTGGAGCGAGAGCTGCAAGCATCCCTTCCAGAGGGCCACTGGAACTGGCGCCTCAACCGCCGCTGCAGCAGCCTGCTCCTGGAAGCCCGAGGGTCGACACAGCCGCAACAACTGGGCTGGCAGGGTGTGGTGGCTGCCATGGAACGCAGCGGCGCTACCCCACCAGATCCGGAGGTCGTGAAGGTGCGAGTGCAGGTGATGCGTGATCGCCCCACGCGGCTGAAGCGCTGGTTACTGTCACCGGCCAACCTGCTCAGCCTCGCGGCTGTGTTGACCCTCGGAGGCATCGTGGGGTTGATCCTGCCGTTAGCGCCCGGATTGCCGTTGTTGCTGATCGCCTTTCTGCTGGTGGAAACGGCATTCCGCCTGCGCCGCCCGTTCACGGCTGCCGCCGCACACTGAGTGGTGCCGGTCGCTGCAGCCACGGGATCGGCGGCTCAGGCCTGGCACATCCGCTGTGAACTGCCCGGCCGGCTCAGGCTGCGCTGCCGTGAGCTCCACGACTCCGAGCTGCTGCGGCGCCACTGCCGCACCGTGCTCACCGGTTGCCACTGGCTGGAGGGATTCCGGATCAACCCGATCGCCGGCTGTCTGACCCTTCAGTTCCCGACCCGGCGGCGTGCCGAACTCCAACCCCTGCTGCAACTGGCGCTCACGCTCCCGCATGGCTTCACCTCGCTGCAAGACCTGAACCCGAGCGACAGGCGTGGGCAGCAGAGCCTGCGCCATGCCGCCTTCTGCGCCGGACTGCTCGGCCTCGACTGGCTGGTGGGTCTGCCACTGATCGCCCTGCAGGGAGCCACCGCTCTGCTGATGCTGCCGGTGCTGCTGGAGCTGATCCACACAGTGCGGCGCGAGCGCAGGCTCCCTGTGGAGGCCCTCGATCTGGGTTTCAGCGCCGTGCTGCTGCAGCAGGGGCTGCCGCAGGAAGCGCTGACGGATCTGGCCCTCGACGACGGCAGCAGCCTTCTGCGCGACAGAACTCACCCCGCGCTGAACCGCGCCGATTACCGCGATCTGATCAGCCGGCTGGCCGAGCAGGAACGGGTGCACACCGCAACCCCGGAAGGACTCGACAAACCGATCGGGGAGCTCCACCAGGGCGAGCGGATCCAGCTCAAGGCCGGCGATCTGCTGTTCATACCCTGCCGCATCGTGAACGGATCGCTGGTGGCGATCAACCGCCAGCGCACCGGCGACTGGCACCCCCATCAATACCGGCAGAACGATCGGCTGGAGCCGGGCTGCCTGGTGCTGTGCGGAACGGCTGAACTGGAGGTGCTGCAGGCCTTCCGTGATAGCCCGCTGTTCCAACTGCCCGCGAGCCGGCAGGATCCTGAGAAGGATGAGGGTTGGCAGGTTGGCCAGCGCATTCTCAATCCACTGCTGTTCGCGCTTGGCAGCTTCTGGGCTCTGCGTGGTGCGAACGAGCGGGCCCTAGCCGCCTTCCAGTTCAATCCGATCAACGACTGGGAAACCAGTCGCGATGCCAATCGCCTGGCCGCTGCCGCTGAGCTGCGGCTGCACGGGATCACCATCGCCAACCCGACGGTGTTCCTGGAACTCGGACGCATCGAGAGGCTGCTGGTGAGCCGCAGCTGCGCCGAGCGGCTGCATCGGCTGGAGCTGCGGGAAGAGCTCCCGCCAGGCAGTTCCCTTCAGTGCGGCGAGTTGGTGCGGATCCTGGCCGGTTTGCAGCAGTGGCTGGTGGAGGACAACACCATGCCGATCTGGAACATCCAGCTGGAAAACGTGTCGGATCCGATCTCGGTGAAGCATCTGGAGCTCCACGACCTCAACCAGGAGGGCTGGCAGGTGGAACTTCAGAACGGTCGCCAGTTGACCGTGGTGCAAGGAGGCGGGCAGCAGGCCACCGAGCGCAGCGGTGCCATGACGGTGGCACCGCTGGAATTCCGTGAGGGCGAGCGATGCCTGGGCTGGGTGACCCTGCAGCGCCGGCACAACGACAGCTGGGAGGAGGTGCGCCAGCAACTCGAGCACCTGGGTGTTGCCGTGGAGTTGGTCGGCGAGGCCGTGGACGCATCGAACGAAGCCCAACAGCGCCTGCAGCACGTGGAGAGGTATCAGGCCCGCGGTGAACGCGTGGGTTATCTGGGTGATGTGATCCACGACATCCCGGCGCTGGCTAGGGCTGATGTGGCGATTGGGCTCGATTTCGATGAAGCAGGCATGCTCACCAACAAGCTCTGCGATCTCAGCTTGAGCCGTGATCCGCAATGGCTACCGAGGCTGGTGGTGTTGAGCCGCAGCCTGAAGAACACCGCCGATGGCAATGCCGTGATGATCGGCCTCACCCATCTGTTGTCGTCGGTGGCCACAGCAGGGCTCTCGATCAGCCCTCTGCAAACGGTGCTTCTCGCCGATATTCCCCTCCTGCTCGCTGAGCTGCGCAGTATCAACAGCTTCCGCAGCCACACCCAAGGGAGCGTCAGCTGACCATCAAGTTGGTCACCATGCTGAAGATCGTGGAATAGAAGAGAAAACTCACAATCGCCTGCAGCAGCACGATCCGCCTGGCGAAACCATCCTCCAGATCCACATCGCTCATCGCAAAGGTGAGCGCCACGGAATAAGCCACATACAGGAAATCCGTAAACAGAGGCTCATCCTTTCCAGGGAAGATAAAAATCTGCGGCTCCTCCCCGTCTGCTGCAGGCTGAGGATTGCCTGCGAAGTACACCTTGGCGTAATACACGGCAAAGCTCAGGTGCAGCTCTAGCCAGGTGGTGAACAGCGCTGCGAAGAACAAACTGATGCGTAACGGAGCCGGCATCACACCCTGCCCCGACTTCACATCGTGCACGCAAAAGCTGAGCACCAGCACACTCAGAAAGGCGAGAAACACTGTGCGGCGCAACAACTTCGCAGCGTTGGGTTGCCAGGTGGCAAAGATCTGCCGGGTGCGTTCGGCATCCAGCCGCAGCGACGTGCGCACCAGCCGCAACAGATCCACGAGCATGGTGACCAAGATCGCCAAGGTGAGCGCTTCGGCCGGATGCAGCCGAAGCAGCAGACCCACCACCATCACGCTGACCCCAAACAGGACAGCCCGCAAGCCTCGAGCCAGATCCTCAAAGGCAACCGGATGCGAAACCATGGCGATCAGGCTCTGCTGATCCGCCAGCTGCTGCGCTGACCCAACCGCGGACTGCGGGAGAACTGCAGACCCAGGCGGATGAAGCCGATCGAGCCATCCTCCAGTGGCTGGGCTGCGGGCAAGCGGCGCAACTCCAACAGATCACAGAGCTGACCGCTGTCGAGCTCGATGCCGCTGCGCATCAGCATCTCCAGAATCTCAAGCCGCTCCCGCAGCAGACGCAGCTGGGCGTAACGGGCCGCTTCACCCCAGCTATCGCCCACCGGCACCGGCAGATTGTCCTGGCCCGGCTCATCGAACACGAGCTCGGCCGTGATCGGCTCAAGCGAAGCACCGCTGCCCACATGACTGATCAACTGTTCAGCCTGTTCGGCGCTGAGCAGAGTGCGCATGCCGCGCCGGATCGGCTGAATCCCGAGCCGGCGCAGCAACAGCAACAGATCGACCCGACTAATCCCCAGGTCGTGCTCGAGCTGGGAGAGCGGCACCAGATCCGGCTGAGCCAAAGCCTGCACCCTGAGATGGAGCCATTGTGCCCCGATCAGCAGCAAAAGGCTGCACTCCCGCCACCATCAGCCGAGAGCGTGCAGCTCAGGTCTTGGGAACAAACAATTGCGAGCGGGCAATGAGAATCCCTGCACCAGCCAGCGCAGGGAGAATCACCGGCAGACCTTTTGGAGCAACGGCCAAAGCAAACAGCAGGACATTCATGACCTGTGCATCAGAGGCAAACGCTAATTAGCACCGCTTCAGGGGTGCTGCAGCAGGCGCGCAACCTCTCGCAAACTGAGCCTGACCTGGTTGCAGGCCATGGCGCACCGGACGGCGCAGACGGACACGGTAAGCCACATGGCTGGGGCCGAAATAGCTGATCAACGCTTCCCTGGCTTCGTGTTGCAGCTCTTCAAGGTTGGTGGCACTGATCTGCAGATGGAGCTTGCGGGCCGCTGCCGCCAGCCGCCCCGGTTGATCGCTGATCAGCTCAAAGATCACGTCCTGCATGCCTATCTCCATTCAGTCCTGAGTGGAGTCTGGGCAGGATCCGGTCGCTTGGGGGGTGCTGCAGACGACGGATCACCGTTCTGCCCGTCCTTGTAACAGTCGCCCCGAAAGCGAGGCTCTACGCGTGGATCGAGCCCCATTGGCAGTGAAACTGCCTCCAGAGGATGTGAGCGTGATGCATCAGAGCGGTGAAGCAACCCGTCCCGAGGGACTGAAGATCCTGGTGGCTGACGATGAGGCGAACATCCGCCGCATCCTCGAGACTCGCCTGAGCATGCAAGGCCATGAGGTGCTCATGGCCTGCAACGGCGCCGAAGCACTCGAGCTGTTCCGGGGCTCGGAGCCCGACCTGGTGGTGCTCGACGTGATGATGCCGGAACTGGACGGCTTCGCGGTGGTGGAGCGGATCCGAGCTCAATCCGAAGTGCCGATCATCCTGCTCACCGCCCTAGGCGACGTGGCCGATCGGATCACGGGCCTACAGCTGGGCGCCGACGATTACATGGTGAAGCCCTTCAGCCCGAAGGAACTTGAGGCGCGCATTCGCTGCGTGATGCGGCGAGCCAGCACAGGGCAAGGAGGCGGTGTCGGCGCTGGCGGATCGGCCGCCAACGTGGTGGTGGTGGGGGATCTGAGTGTGGACTTCAACCGGAGGCAAGCGTTCCGCGCCGATGAGCGCATCCGGCTCACCGGCATGGAATTCAACCTGCTGGAGCTGCTGATCAGTCGCTCCGGCGAACCGATCAGCCGGCTCGACATGCTGGAAAAGGTTTGGGGCTACAAACCCGAGCGCTCCTCAGACAGCCGAGTTGTGGACGTGCACATCTCACGCCTGCGCGCCAAGCTGGAACATGACCCGGAAAATCCTGAGCTGATCCTCACCGCACGGGGCATGGGCTACATGTTCCAGCGCATCGCTCAGACAGTGAACGTGGGCTGAGGGTTGTGTCCCTCAGCCTGCAGCGCTGACCCGCAGTTTCAGAACCACTCCGCCACGGCGTCCTCGCGGCTGTTCACATGCGCTTCAGGCGTGCGGCGCTCAAATTCCAGGCGAATCGAGCGCTCCTGCTCACCGTCAGCGGCGATCGCCCGGATCGGGTAGAGCTGTTCGCCATCGCGGAAGGGAACGTGCACCCGGAAGGTGCCATCGGAGGAGAGGGGCACCTGCTGATCGCCGATGAACAGGCTGGCACTGGGATCGGTGGCGCCGTACACAATCAGTTCAGCGTCGGCTACCAGCCAGAAGGAGCGCTGCCGCACCAGGCCAGTGCCGGATTCGCTGCGTCCACTGGCCCACACCCCCGCGCCGGAGTCGTTGAGCAGGCCCCGTTGGCTGCCATCCAGCTCATGCAGGATCTCAGAGCCGACGCGGCGGCTGCGGGTACCAGCCGCCGCCGTGGCGATCTGATAGATCTGCTCGTGGGGTACTCCGCCACCAAAACTCACCTCGGGAGCTGCGGACGGTAAGGGCTGATCGAGGCTGAAGGGCACGAAGGCATCCGCCACTCGCTGACTGGGTTCGAGTGTCGGCACCTGGGCCACAGCTGAGAAGGCCAGGGAGTACCAGCCGCCATTGCGCAGGCGGAATCCCAACTCCACGCGGTAGTCGCGGCCATCCACGGGCACCGGCAGGAACCATTCGCTGGCGTGGTTATCAACCACCAGCTCCTGCAGGGCATGGGGGTGGGATTGATCGGCTCCAAGGCCGGTCACATCAGCCACACGCACACACAAGCTGGTGGCACCAGCGTCGCGAGCCTTCTGGCGGTCGAGATCGCTGATGACCCAGAAGCAGTAAGCCCACTGGGGATCGCGGGGAAGAAACACCACATGGGTGTTCACCGGCGAAACAGCCTGGCCAGCCGATGACAGCGGAGTCGCTGAAGCACCTGGAGCCGCAGGGAGATTGTCGACAGCATCGAGCTGCTTGGCCGAGTCGGGCTGTTTCGCCGAGTTGGAGCGAAGAATGGAAGGAACCAGCTTCTTCAACCAGCTCAGCGGTTGTTTCGACTCGGTCATCGCGCAAACCTCTTTACATGCAGTCATG
>Ga0078894_10002752_pt1 | contig 13289 bp, 20 predicted proteins | sample LauGreSu1BDMLBSD_2_FD_67506 | JGI IMG/M metagenome (GOLD analysis project Ga0078894, IMG submission 67506) | Freshwater lake microbial communities from Lake Michigan, USA - Su13.BD.MLB.SD (version 4) (version 4) | ecosystem: Environmental > Aquatic > Freshwater > Lake | place: Lake Michigan...
ACCTTGCAATGGTCGCCGATGATGACTTTATTACCGACAAAAACGTTTTGCCCCAGAGACACGCCCTTGCCGATGCGGGCACCCGCGCACACATGCACGAAATGCCAGACGCGAGAACCTTCGCCTATCTGCGCGCCCTCATCGACGATGGCACTGGGGTGAATCGAGACGCTCACGCTCAATAGTCCAGGGGCAAGGCAATGCGCTTGCCGTCGCGGGCCGACAGATAGGCGGCCACCAGAACCTCTAAGGACTTCAGGCCCTCACGGCCATCGGTCTCGGGCTCAGCCTCACCGCGCATGACGTCTATCACGTTCTTGTAGTAGAGCGGGTGGCCGAACCCATAGACCGAAGTGGTCGCGTAGTTGGCCGAGGCGATTTGCTCGTCTTCGGGCAACTTTTCAGCGAATTCCCATTGCTGGATTTCATTGACGGCCACACCGCCCACACGAACCGTACCCTTCTCGCCCAAGATCGTGATGCTGCCCTCCAGATTGCGCGGGAAGGTGAGCATGGTCACGTTCATGGACCCCAAGGCCCCCGAGCGCCAGCGCACGCTCAGCACACCGGTGTCTTCCACCTCGATGTCACGCCCCAGCGTAGCTGTATAGGCCTGCATGCTTTCGATCGGGCCAATCAACCAATCGAGCAAGTCCACGTAGTGACTGGCCTGGTTCATGAAGGCACCGCCATCAAACTCCCAGGTGCCGCGCCATTTGGCGCTGTCGTAGTAGTCCTGAGGACGGGTCCAGAAGACATTGATGTTGACCATGTAGATGCGGCCAAAGCGCTTTTGCTCGACCGCCTGCTTTAAAAGCTGCAGCGTGGCATTACGGCGGTTTTGCTTGACCACAAACATACGCACACCTGCGTCGTCGCAGGCCTTGACCATGCGCAAGCCATCATGCCAACGAGTGGCCATGGGCTTTTCGGTCATGACATGGCGACCCGAACGCGCCACTTCAACCGCCTGCTCGGGATGCAACCCGCTCGGGCTGGTCAGCACCACCACGTCAGCGCTCGTGCTGGCGAGCATCTGAGTCAGACCGGCGTGGCCTTTGGCGCCTGTTCGGGCGACTGCTTTTTCAAGGGCAGCCGGGTCCACATCGCACACATCGACCACCTCAATGTCTTGTGCATGCTGCTCCATAGCGCCGAAGTGGTTGGCTGCAATGCGGCCGCAGCCGACCAGTGCCATGCGGATTTTGCGGTCCTTGATGATGTCGTAAGTGCGCATGGATACCTTCAGAGGCGAAACACGGTAAAGCCGGCAGCAGCCAAGGCGTGCCGGTCATAAATACTCTTGAGATCGCCGATCACCGGCTGCCCCTGCGGCTTACACAAAGCCCGAAGCTCAGCGCCATTCATGGAAGCAAACTCTTGGTGCGCCACCGCCACGACCAAACTATCGAGGCGACCACCGCATTCTTCCAGGGTGACCAACTCAATGCCGTATTCATGGCGAACCTCCTGCGCATCGGCCCAGGGGTCAGCCACCAGCACCTTGACATTCCAGGTCTGAAATTCTCTGACCAGATCTGCTACCTTGCTGTTACGAATATCGGGGCAGTTGTCCTTGAAGGTCACGCCCATCACGCCCACCGTGCTGCGGGCTACGTCAATGCCGTTTTGCAACATGCGCTTGATCACGCTGCGGGCCGCATAGCGGGCCATGTTGTCGTTGATGCGCCGGCCAGCCAGAATGACTTGGGGGTGATAGCCCAGCTCTTCTGCCTTGTGAGTCAGATAGTAGGGATCCACCCCGATGCAATGGCCGCCCACCATGCCGGGCCTAAATGGCAAAAAATTCCACTTGGTGCCTGCGGCCTCTAGAACCTCCAGGGTATCTATGCCCATGCGTTCAAAAATCACCGACAGCTCATTGACGAATGCGATGTTCAAGTCACGCTGGCTGTTCTCAATGACCTTGGCCGCCTCGGCCACCTTGATGCTGCTGGCCCGCCAAGTGCCGGCCTTGATGATGCTGGCGTACAAGGCATCTACCTCGTCGGCCACTTGAGGGGTGCTGCCGCTGGTGATTTTGCGGATGGTGGTCAGGGTATTGACTTTGTCACCCGGGTTGATGCGCTCGGGGCTGTAGCCGCAGAAAAAGTCTTGGTTAAATTTAAGCCCACTGACCCGCTCGAGCACCGGAACGCACACTTCTTCGGTCGCGCCCGGGTAAACAGTCGATTCATAAATGACGATATCGCCGCTTTTAAGCGCTCGCCCGACCGTCTCGCTGGCCTTGATCAGCGGGGTCATATCGGGGCGATTGGCCTGATCCACCGGGGTGGGTACAGTCACCACAAAAATCGGGCATGCTTTGAGGTCGTCCTGGTCGTCGCTAAACCTCAGCGAGCGTGCCGCCACCAGCGCCGCAGGGCTCACCTCAAGGGTGGAGTCCTTGCCACTGCGCAGCTCCGCGATGCGATCAGCATTAATGTCAAAGCCCAGTACCGGGCGCATCTTGCCGAATTCGACCGCCAGAGGGAGGCCGACATATCCCAGGCCTATGACTGCGATTTGATGATTGGACTGCATAGAAAAAAGCCACCCGCCGCCAGCCCAGTTGCTCACCGGCAGAGCCTATGCGCGCCTCGTACAGGAAGCCCATAACTGGGGATAGACCCGCATTTTACGGGCAACTGACCGCCTGCCCGCCCCGGATTCGCTGTTTTTACAGAAGGTTCTGCCCCTTCATCGCAGCCCGGGATAAATGGAGCCCTTTGTCATCAAGTCGCCTTGGCAGCGATACAAAATGGGGGTTAGCAATGCTCGAACATATGGCTTGGCCCTATGGCAAGACTACGGACCCAAGGCAACCCGCAAACGAAAAGGCCACCCATGAAAATCGCTATCGCCGGCACCGGCTACGTCGGACTATCCAACGCCGTCCTGCTGGCCCAGCACAATGAAGTGGTCGCGCTGGACATCGTGGCTGAAAAAGTGGCGCTGCTCAATGAAAAAAAATCACCGATCGAAGATAGCGAGATCGAAGAGTACCTGCGCAACAAGCCGCTGAATCTGCGCGCCACCGTCGACAAATATGAGGCTTATACCGGGGCAGATTTTGTAGTCATCGCCACCCCGACCGACTACGACCCGCAGACCAATTACTTCAACACCCGCTCCATCGAAGCGGTGATCACCGACGTGATGGCGATCAACCCGAGGGCGGTGATGGTCATCAAATCCACCGTGCCGGTGGGCTACACGGAAAAAACCCGGCAGGCCATGGGTACGGCCAATCTGATCTTCTCGCCGGAATTCCTGCGTGAAGGCAAGGCGCTTTACGACAACCTGCACCCCAGCCGCATCGTCGTTGGCGAGCGCTCCGAGCGCGCCAACACTTTCGCAAGCCTGCTGGCCCAAGGCGCGATCAAGCAAAACGTGCCCACGCTTTTGACCGAAAGCACCGAGGCCGAAGCCATCAAGCTGTTTGCCAACACCTATCTAGCGATGCGGGTGGCCTACTTCAACGAACTCGACTCCTACGCCGCCACCCATGGCCTAGACACTCGGCAAATCATCGACGGCGTTTGCCTGGACCCGCGCATCGGCAATCACTACAACAACCCCAGCTTTGGCTACGGCGGCTACTGCCTGCCCAAAGACACCAAGCAGCTGCTGGCCAACTACCGAGACGTGCCGCAAAACCTGATCCACGCCATCGTCGACTCCAACACCACCCGCAAAGACTTCATTGCCGACGAAATCATCCGCCGACAACCCAAGGTGGTCGGGGTCTACAGGCTGGTGATGAAGGCTGGTTCCGACAACTTTCGAGCCTCCAGCATTCAGGGCATCATGAAACGCATCAAGGCCAAGGGCATAGAAGTGATCGTCCACGAGCCGGCATTGCATGCCGACGACTTCTTCAACTCGCGGGTGGTCAATGACCTGGAGCAGTTCAAGCGCGAGTCTGATCTGATCATCGCCAACCGCCGCCTGCCGGCCCTGGCCGATGTGGCCGACAAGACCTACACACGCGACTTATTCGGCAAGGACTGAAGGCCGGGCCAGCGCGGCTAGCGTTCCCCCTGCCGCGTCTTCTCCAGCTTCCCCACATCAATCCCCATGGCCTGCAGCCGCGCCAGCAGCGCAGCGTAGCGGGCCTCATCCACCTGGGGCGTGCGCGACAGGATCCAAAGATACTGCCGCTTGGGCTCGCTGATGGCCACCAGCTCGTAGCGCTCGTCCAAGTCAATCACCCAGTAATCGCCCCAGACAAAGGGCAGCACCGACAGCCAGCTCGGCGCAAAGCGCACCTGCAGCTTGGCCGATGTGGCCGGGCCGATTTGGCGGGCGGCGCCCAGGGCCTGGTCCATCTCTCCGTCTTGTTTGCGGCATTGGTTGAGCACCTCAACCCGGCCGTCGGGCAAGAGCCGGTAAGTGGCCGATGTGTCGGCCACGCATTTGCGCTGAAACCAATTGGGCAGCTTGGCAATCTCGTACCAGCGCCCCATGTAGCGCGGAATATCCAGAGATGCGATGGCTTGCAGAGGCGGCAGCGGCTGAGCCGTCTGTGCGCTGGCAGAGCTCAGCACAAAGAGCGCAGCCAACAGAAACCAGCGCTTGATGAACATGGCAGGCCCCTTCATGGACTTGGATAGATGCGGTAGTCGAGCACACGGCCTTGGGCATCGACCCGCGCCAGCACCATATCGCCAGAGCCTATGTCTTTGCCCATGAACTCGCGGATGTTGACATGGTGCGTCACCAAGACCAAGGGCTGGGGATTCTTGCCCGCCAATGAGCTGGCAATAAAGGCTTGCAGCTTCTTGTTGCTGCTGACGGCCTGATCCGGGCTGCCGAAAAAAGACGCGAGCGAAGGCTCTACCGTCACGGCGCCCAGGGCCAACAACTCCGCCGTTTGCTTGCAGCGGCACCAGACGCTGGAATACACACGGGCCCGCTCCAGCCCCTGAGCACGCAGCCAGCGCCCCGCCCGCTCGGCCTGCGCCCTGCCCTCCTCATTGAGCACCCGCTGGGTTTCGCATCGCTCGAGCTTGTAACCCGGCGGATCACCCACGCCGGGCGCATAAGCATGGCGCATCAGCAGCACATGCTTGCCATCCTTGAGCCTATCGGCCAACTCACCAGCTTGCGCCGTGCAGACGAGCCAGGCCAACGCTAAAAGCAGGCAACGAATCAGGGTTTTCATAGGGGCTCGAGGATAAGGCATGCCCCCAGCCCTTGCAGCAGCGGGGGCGCTCGCGACCTAGGCGGCAAGAAAACGGGCGTGGCAAAATCAAAGGCATGCGTCTGACTTCCCATCAAATTGCCACCATCGAAAGTACGGCCAAAGCCGTGCTGGGGGAGGACGCGAAAGTCTGGCTCTACGGCTCCCGACTGAACGACCAAAGCGCTGGCGGCGACATCGACCTGCTGGTCGAAGCTCAGCGCAAGGGCAGCCTCATGGACAGGGCGCGCTTCAAGTACTTGGTCGAAAGCTCTCTGCAACTACCGGTTGATGTGCTGATGGTGCAAGCCGGCCAAGCCCCCAGCCCCTTCGAGGCGATTGCTCGGTCCAAGGCGGTTGCGCTGACGACGGCGCGAGGGCAGGCGGCGTGACGCAGCATTCCATCCTTGATGCAGAAAAGAAGCATATGTCCGGGCTTCTTGAGGCCATTGAGCGCTGCGTCTACTTTCTACATGCGTCGAGTCAGACGCTTCATTGGCCTCTGCAGGGGCACTATCTGGCACAACATAAGAAAGATACAAAACTGTACGAAACACTGGCGGCTGTCAACGAACGCTTCGCCAAGCTGCAAGACACACTGGGCGCCGCGATGAGACACAGTCTGGTTCTCTCCGGAGAACGGGCAGACAGCTTCATCAAAGTGCTGGCCATTTTTGAAAAAACCGGTGTTATTCAATCAATTGAAGGCTGGCAACTTGCAAGAGCTGCTCGCAATCTTGCTGCTCATGACTATGAAACTGACTATGGGCTGGTTGCCGAGCACTTTAATGCCCTGCATGCACAGCAAGGCATGCTATTTGGGACCGCTCGTCGATTTTCAGACTATGCCCGGGTGGCTCTGAAAGTTACGCCGCTAGGCAGCGACTTCAGCAAAGAATTCGAACAAATTACCCGAGCTGACTGAGGCCGAAAGCCCCAGCTCCTGCACCCGCGGGGTCGCTGGCTCCCTAGAGGCTACGGCGCATCAGCGCGTCATCCGGTACACCCAAATTCCCAGCCACTCGTGCAGAGCGGTCTGCCAACGCATCAGGCTGGGCGCCAGTTCGTATTCGGTCAGTGCGGTCGAGGCGCCAGTTCTAAAGTCCACCGGATAGGGCGTGATCTTGCAGCCCCGCTTGGAAAATTCCGCCTCGAACTCGTCCATCGACCGCTGCATATGCCAGGCAGAGGTCACCAGCAGCCACGGCTCCTTGCAGCGATCGCCCAGCAGTTTGGCCACCTGCTGCGCGTTTTCTCGAGTGGTGCGCGAGCCGCTCTCCATTTGCACCCGCGACATGTCTACCCCCTGCTGTTGATAGAAAGCGCGAGCGAGTTCCGCTTCGCTCACACCGGTAGTCAGCAAGCGCCCTTCCCCGCCGGAGAACACCAGAGCCAGCTTGGGATACTGGCGCAGCAAACCCACAGGCACCGTCATGCGCTCAGCGGCATCGCCCAGCGGCACCTGGCCGTGCGCGGAGTAGCTGTCAGGGTGACCCACCGCACCGCCGAGCACGATGACCCCCACGTGCCGGCCTACTGCCTCGGCAGTGGGCACCGAGTAGCGGTTTTCCAGCGGCCGCAGCAAGGCGTCGGGCATCGCCCTGAAGCCCAACAAACCCAGCACAGCCAGACCGTTCCAGAGCATGAGCACCGCTGTGCGGCGCCAGCGCGGCAAGACCAAGAGCGCAAACGCCCACCACAGAGCCAGCCAAAACACAGGCTGGGTGATGGCAGACAGCAGTTTGGAGATGACGAACATCGTCTTGTTTTGAGGGTGAAGGCCAGGGGGATAGCGAGGTGACGCAGAGCTACATGCGTTGGACTGTAGCTTGGTCTGGCGACCGAACTCATACAGCGCTAGATCGACCGTCCTATCGCGCCGGGGCGGCGCTCCCACAGGAGACAGTCCGCACGCCTAGTTAGGAGATTGATTCAAGGTTGTAGGAGCTGCGCCCTCGCAGCGATGCGGCGCCTGATCTGGGGCCCTATCGCACCGGGGCGGCGCTCCTACATGAGACAGTCCGCACGCCTAGTTGAGAGATTGATTCAAGGTTGTAGGAGCTGCGCCCTCGCAGCGATGCGGCGCCTGATCTGGAGCCCTATCGCGCCGGGGCTGCGCTCCTACACGAGACAGTCCGCACGTCTGGTCAATAGATTGGTTCATGGGTGTGGGAGCTGCGCCCTCGCAGCGATGTGGCGCCTGATCTGGGGCCCTATCGCGCCGGGGCGGCGCTCCTACACGAGACAGTCCGCACGTCTGCTCAATAGATTGATTCAAGGGTGTGGGAGCTGCGCCCTCGCAGCGATGCGGCGCCTGATCTGGAGCCCTATCGCGCCGGGGCGGCGCTCCTACACGAGACAGTCCGCACGTCTGCTCAATAGATTGATTCAGGGGTGTTGGAGCTGCGCCCTCGCAGCGATGCGGCGCCTGATCTGGGACCCTATCGCGCCGGGGCGGCGCTCCCACCGAATTCATTCGTGGCCAAGTTTGGGTGGCGGATCGGATCCCACCCAACCCGGTCAAGCCCACACAAGCAGTCTGCCCTCACCCCATAAGCAGCTGATGCAGCTCACCCAGTGCAGCGATGCGCCGCACCTGGCCGCTGGCTGCAATCGCAGGCTCAACATCGGTCAAGCTAAACACCTGCATGCCAGCGGCAAGGCCTGCGCGCACGCCGGGCAGGCTGTCTTCCACTACGGCGCAGCGTGAAGGCTGCGCCCCCAGGGCCTTCGCCGCATGCAGGAACAAGCCCGGCTCGGGCTTGAAACTGCCGACTTCATACGCGCAGAACAGGCGCTGATCAAAAAAAGGCAGCAAACCGGTCAGGCCCAGCGTCAGTTCCGCCTTCTCACGCGGGCCGTTGGTCGCTACGCAAAAAGGCAGCCCAAGGGCCTGCAGCAACTCGCGCGCGCCGGGCATGGGCGAAAGATTCTGCCGAAAACGCTCGGCCTGCCGACGGCGAATATGGGCAGTGAAACCGGTGCTGAAGTCTTCACCAAAGGCCAGCACAGTCTGGGGCAGGCGCTCGGCGATGTAGGCCACACAGTGACTCATGGGCTGCCCCCGAAAAGCCCGGAACGCCTCTTCACGGCTGAACGAAAGCCCCAAGGCAGTGCCTTCTTCATGAAACACATCGATGGCCGTGGTTTCACTGTCGACCAGCGTGCCGTCCAGGTCGAAGAGGACTGCGTCAAAACGGGGGTGGGTGGTGAGCATGGGCGCTATTGTCGGGGGCTCAGCGATGGTCTACCGCCTGCCCCTACCCCCGCCCTACCCCAAAGGATCTCGAGTGCTAGTATTTGCGCATATTCGAATGCGCATGGAGATTGCGATGCCAGCCACACAAAGCACCCGCCGCGCACGCACTGGCCTGCCTGGTAAGCGGGCCACCAATCTGAGCCTGAGCAGCGACGCGCTAGAAGCCGCCAAAGACCTTGGGATCAACATTTCTCAGGTCTGCGACAACTACCTGCGCGGCCTCGTGAGATGCGAGCACGAGCGCAAGTGGCGCGAAGACCACGCTGACTTCATCGCCGCCTATGTGATCAAGCGACTTGCAGGATAAGGGTTTTACCGCAAGCCTTGGCGTACTTGCGTGCGGTGGCAATTGAAGGTGAATGCTTACCTGTTGCCAATGATCGCTCAAGTCGTGCAACAGCCGGTGCCAGTGTGCCCATACGCTGGGCAACATCAGCCTGTGTGAGACCCGCTTCATACCGAGCCTTGAGCAAGGTATCGAGCAAAACGGCCTCTTCGCGCTCGATGCGACCCACCTCGGCTTTGACGCCAGGGCGCTTCATCGTTGCTTTGACAAGTTGGTCACCTTCGCAGACAGGTTCTCCAGCGTTAGACGACGCTGATTGCGCTGACGGCGCAGGAAGGCGGGGATCAAAGTTTCCATGGGGGTAGCGTAGCGCAATGGCGGCAGAATTCATCATACGATCGTGTGAATTCGTGTTGGGGCGCGATCTTTTTTGCCGTGCTGTCATTCCTGTGGGTTGTAGTGACCATTCACGCGCTTTGGGCGAGATCGTCATAGGCAGGCTTGACTGAAATTAACATATTTGTTACTATTCTGGCGATGGAATACAAGATCCGCTACCACAGCGAAGCCGTCCAGGATGAGATCTTGGATTTGCCTGACACGCTGGCTGCGCGGTACGTGGTGCTGACTCGGCGCATGGTGGCGCTGGGAGCCAATCTGGGCAGGCCGCATACCAAGGCCATGAAGAACGGCTTGTTCGAACTTCGGCTCAAAGGTGCAGAAGGTATTGCGCGCGAATTGGACACGGCGATGAGTCGCTTGAAAGAGGTGAAACATGAAAACCCATGACGAAGTGATCAAGGCCCTGATGAAGCGCTCCGGCGTGAAGGCCGAGGTTGAACGCATCGAGCGAGAAGAAGGCGAGCTGCTCGACGCCTTGCTCAAGGCCAGGCAGGAAGCGGGCCTGACGCAGGCCGAACTCGCTGCGCGTATGGGTACGCAAGCGCCGGCGGTGGCCCGCCTTGAAAAATCGCTGGCAACGGGTAAGCATTCACCATCGGTCGCCACCCTGCGTCGCTACTTACAAGCGTGTGGCAAAAATCTGCGGCTACAGGTCTGCTGATCAAGGAAAGTGAACATGGCACTGACCCGTGATTTCAAAGAGACCGTGGCTGCGCGCGTGCAGAGTGACCCTGCCCTTGTACAGGAGCTTCTGGACGAGGCCAATATCTACGAGGACCTTGGTTTGCCCGAAGCTGCCGAGATGCAGGTGAAGGCGACCCTGGCCGCCAAAATTGGCGAAATCATCAAACACCGCCACCTTACCCAAACTCAGGCTGCCGAAATCCTAGGAATGCCCCAGCCCAAGCTCTCGGGTATGCTGCGTGGTCAATTTCGGGGCATCAGCGAAGCCAAGATGCTGCAGTGCATGAACCGGCTGGGTCGGGACGTTCAAATTGTGGTGCGCAAGCCATCTCGTTCTCGCGCCACTGGACGTACCAGTGTCGTTTTTGCCTGATGGGTCATTCAAACACTGAGATTGGGGCTTTGATTTTGGACTCTTCAATTCTTGTGGGCGTTTTGCAGGACCTTGGTGTCAGTATCAGTGTAACCATACCCCGCCGCCGGTAGGCCCAACCGTTTGACCGCAAATACCTGCATTGGCATAATCTGCCAATGATGTCTATTCGGAGATAAGCATGCCCACACGCAACGTCGTGCTCACGGATCACCAAGCCACCTTGGTGGAGCAGTTGGTCACCAGCGGTCGCTACCAAAATGCCAGTGAAGTGCTGCGCGAAGGGCTTCGCTTGGTGGAGCAACGCGAGGCGGAAGACGCCCATCGTCTTGAAGCGCTTCGTGCGGCAGTGCAGCTTGGGGCTGCAGACATCGCAGCAGGACGTTTCAAATCCTTTGACACCAAAGCATCGCTGCGTGAGCACCTCAGGTCCGCTGCCAATAAGGCGACTGCACCTGCATGAGCGTGGTCTGGAAAGTCCGCCTGGCTGCGCAGGCGGAGTTGGATTTTTCCGAAATCATCACTTGGACGCTAGAAAAATTTGGTGAGCGCCAAGCCGGGACTTACGCTGAGACGCTGACCCTGGCCATCGAGGCTTTGCATGACGGGCCAGAGCAGCTGGGGGCCAAAGCGCGAGACGACATCGGGTCCGGCATCCGCACCTTGCACGTGGCTCGCCAGGGCAGAAGTGGGCGTCACTTTGTGGTGTTCAGTGAGGCCAAAGATCAATGCATCGATGTCCTGCGTCTGCTGCACGACAGCATGGACTTGGCCAGGCATATCCCAACAGACCTTACTTTCTGATCAATTTGCGCGATTGGTTTGATCGCTTGCTCGGCCATCTGGCTTTGACTGGCCTGGTGCAAGTCGTGGAACTTGCGTCTGGCGCGCGTGACACTGCACATTGAGCCACTGGTAGGGCTGGAGGGGGGCAGGTCATGATCGCCGGTTGCGCCAGTTGATCATGCTCGGTCAGCGCGCGGTCTGGCGCCGCATAGAGACCTCGACTGATCCGGACGAGAACACCGCGCCGCAGAAGCTGCTGGAGCGTCTCACCGGCCACACCGATGAGGGCAAGCTCGCGAGCACGGACCATCCCCTTTGCACGAAGAAGTTCGAGTGCAGGGTTTGCGCGAGTTGAGTCCATGTCAACATTTTATGGAAATGTCTGTAGTTGTCGACAAGTACGGTATTTATAGTATGTACATCGAATCCGGGCTTCTCAGCGCCGTGCATCAGCTCGCCCAGGGTGATGGGTGAGATGGCCATGCGGCTGGCATTGGCGTTGAACTTGGCCAGCACCTCGATGGGCGACTGAAAGCGGTCAAGCCGAAGAAGCCAATTCGTAACTGGTGCTGCGGCCGCTGGCAGCGGATTTTTTGAGCACACCGCGCTCCATCAGTTCGGTGATGTCACGCAGCGCCGTGTCCTGGGAGCACTTTGCGATGGCCGCCCACTTGCTGCTGGTCAGTTTGCCGTCAAAGCCGTCGAGCAGCTTGTTGAGCAGTTTGATCTGCCTATCGTTCATCGGCGTACCGGCCCAGCGCTGCCAAAACCGCGCCTTGGCCAACACCTGCGCCAGTGTTTCTTCAGCCCCTTGTACGGCCCGCAGCAGGCAGGCCAGAAACCATTGCAGCCAATCGGTAACGTCCATGCCACCCTTTTGCGTGGCTTCGAGGCGGTCATAGTAGTCGTTGCGCTCGCGCTGGATCTGCGCTGACAGGCTGTAGTACCGCTGTGTCGACTCCTCGGCGCGCGCCAGCGCCATGTCGCCCACCGCCCGCGCGATGCGGCCATTGCCGTCTTCAAAGGGGTGGATGGTCACAAACCACAGGTGTGCCAGAGCCGCCTTGATCACCGGGTCATCGTGCTGGTCCACATTGAACCAGTTGAGGAAGTCCAGCATTTGGGCATCCAGCAGGTGGGCCGGTGGTGCTTCGTAATGCACCTTCTGTCGATGGATGGGGCCTGAGACCACCTGCATAGGGCCTTGCGCATCGTCGCGCCACTGCCCAACACGGATTTTGCTGAGCGTGCTGTAGCCGGTGGGAAACAGCGCGGCGTGCCAACCGAACAATCGCTCTGCCGTGAGGGACTCCTGGTACCGCTGGGTTGCATCGAGCACCATGTCCACCACGCCGTCCACCTGACGGTCTGTGGGTGCCAGGGCACCGATGTCAACGCCCAATCGATGGGCAATCGACGAGCGAACCGAGTCGGTGTTGAGCTTCTCGCCTTCAATCTCACTGGTCTTGAGCACGTCCTCGGTCAGGACGCGCAGCATGGCCTGGTCACGCAAATCCAGCCCCAGGTTGTGCATGCGCCCCAACAGATGCCCTTGGGCACGGTGCACCTGGGCAAGCAGCGGGGCCAGGCGGTGGTGGTCATAGACCCAGTGCGGCCAGTCGCGCCGCTGCCAGATGTAGCCCTTATCTTCGCTTTTCATGCGGCGATTGTGGCCAGTGTTCCCCGCAAGGTCAAGATAATCGCCGCATAAATTGCGCATTTAAAGCGGTGATTGCCCGTATCTGCGTTCGGATAGCGGTACGACGGCGATCCAACGCGGCGGGGTCCACATCAGGCCTGGCTCGCAAAACAGATCGGCGCCACTCGGCGTGGATGTCTTGGCTCCAGGCTGGACGGTAGAGCCGCGCCACGGCCAGCTCCAGCAGCAGGCTGGTCAGGGGCTGGCTGTGCAGGACATTGGCGTCCAGGACGGCGGTGAAATGGCTCATCTCAAGGGGACGGGCCGGGGTTCAGAGGCCCAGTTCAGCATCGATACGGGCCAGTTCGTCCAATGCGGTGCGTTGGCGGGCGCGCTGCCGCTCGTCAAAGCGCAGCAGGTCTTCGAACGCGACGCGACGCGGCGGCGCGTGCCTACCTTACGGGCAGGCAACTTCTCTTCCTCGATCAGTTTCACAACGTAAGGGCGGGATGCGTTGAGGTAGTCAGCCACCTCCTGAGTGGTGAGCTCGGCATTCTGTGGCAACACGGTTACAGCGCGCCCTTGCCCGAGAGCAGAACGACTCGCCGAGCCCATCATTGCCGGTGAGGAAGGCTGCGAAATGGCGCGTATTTGTCACCGAGAGAGCAGTTCGAC
>Ga0078894_10002755_pt1 | contig 13285 bp, 10 predicted proteins | sample LauGreSu1BDMLBSD_2_FD_67506 | JGI IMG/M metagenome (GOLD analysis project Ga0078894, IMG submission 67506) | Freshwater lake microbial communities from Lake Michigan, USA - Su13.BD.MLB.SD (version 4) (version 4) | ecosystem: Environmental > Aquatic > Freshwater > Lake | place: Lake Michigan...
CCCCGAGACCCGCAAGTGCGATCGGCAGGACGATCAGCCACGTGGTGATGTTCGCGACCTTCTTCCAGTCGCCGACGAGCACCCCGACAGTGAGCGTCGCGGGTTTGCCGTCAGCGGTGCGCGCCACGATGACGATGCGGTGGTCACCATCGGTGATGTTTGCGGGGATCCTGAAGTTGCCCGTGACCGTTCCGTCATCGGAGACGGTTGCGGTGCCCATGCGCACGGGCGTGGAGAACATCCAGACCTCTACGGTGGAGCCGGGTTCGAAACCGGCGACCTTGATGCGCACGGTGTCGCCAGGCTTCAGGCGCACGTTTCCGTCGTCATCGAGCGCGCCCGGGTTGCCGTCCGTTCCGACCGCACCGATGGTCGCACTCAGCGGACCCACCTGCACCACGAGTTGGTTGTTCACGCGCTCCACGGTGGCCGGCTTGTTCTCCCCGTCGATTCGTGCGCCTGCCTCGCCTGCCTGGACCGTCTGGGCCGGTGGCGGCGGAACGACGGTGGTCGTGACGACGGACTTCGCCGCGGTTGTCGTGGTGGTGGGCGCAGCCACTGTTGTCGTGGTGGACCCGGTGGCCATAGGCGCGCTCGGGACGGAAGGAATCGTCAGGACCGACACGGCAACTGTCGTCGTGGCCGACGGGACAGTGACGGGGACGGTCGTGGGTGCCGCGACCTCGATCACCAGCGCTGGTGCCACGGTTGTCGTGGTGGTTGAGGTGGTGGTTGTGGTCGATGTCGTCGTGGTTGTCGGCCTGACCATGTCGGCGACACGTGCAGTCGCCGCACTCGATTCCACTGTCGAACCGCTGGCATTGGTGGCGGTGACCTCGAACTTCAGGTACTTGTCGATGTCGTCATCTGTGAGGGTGTATGTGAGCGACGTCGCACCGGTGATGTTGGTATACGTGCCACCCGCTGTTGCGGCGCGTTTCCACCGGTACGTGTACGTCGGTGCGGGGTACCCGGACCATGTGCCGCGCGCACCGGTGAGGGTCTGGCCGTTGGTGGTGGTGCCGCTCACTGTGGGTGGCGCAGTGTTCGAAGGAAGTGCATCGGGGTAGTAGCGCACGATGACAATCCCTGAACCCCCGTCGCCGGCCCGGCCACCGCCTTGTCTGTACCCGCCACCACCGCCCGATCCGGTCTCGTCGACGGCATCGATCCCGGCTCCACCCGCTGCACTCGTGCCGCTCGCCGTGCCACCGTTCGTCCCGCCAATGCCCTGCACCGACCGTGCTTGTCCTCCGCCACCCGATCCGTAGACCGTGCTCGTTCCCGTGCGCCAGTCATTCGACAGGCCCTGTCCGCCGTTGCCACCGACACCACTCGAGCTGTTCGCCCCGGGCTGAGTTGCATCACCGCCGATCTGTGTCGCGCCTCCGCCGCCACCACCGCCCGCGGACACAGCGTCACCGGCGACACCGTGCGGGTATGACTTGCCTCCGCTGTTTCCGTACGCCGTGACGTTGGAGCCGTTTGATGCAGTACCCGACGATGCCTGTGTCGACGAACCCTGGGGCTGTCCCCAGTGCGCACCGCCCGCGTTGCCGCCCGGGCCTCCGTATGCAGGGCCGCACCCTCCACCGAATCCTCCGCCCACGGCAACGAGAGTGCCGAATTTGGAGTTGCCGCCGGGATTGCCGGGCGAGCAGTTTCCGCCCTGACCGCCGTAGCCGGTCCAGACGGTCACCGACGCCCCGGAGGCAACGGAGAATCCCGATGCGAGGACGATGCCTCCTCCTCCTCCTCCGCCACCGGTCGGTGTCGAACCGTTCGACATTCCTCCTCCGCCGCCGCCCGCGACCACGAGGACGTCGACCGATGTGATGCCGGCAGGCACTGTCCAGGTGCGTGTTGCGTACTGTGCGGACGCAGTGGGCGAGGTCGGTGCTGTTGCGAACGCGACCACGCACGCACCGTCGGCTGCCATCGTGGAGGTCACTCCGGTGGCGTTGTCGACCGTGGTCGCGCAAGCCCCTGATCCCACCGAGGCTGCGTCAGCCGTGGGCGAGGAGACGCCGAGCATTGCCACGGCGAGCACTGCCGAGCAGACAAGGGCTGTTCGGCGAATCATGGGGCGAATGTAGCGGTACCGGGGCGGCCGTCCCACCATCGGAGCCGGCCTGGACCGGTGGTACCGTCCATCCCACATTTCAAGGGGGAATCTCATGACATACGCAGGCGACCGCGTGCTCTACGACGCCGACACCCACATCATGGAACTGCCGGACTTCCTGAGGAAGTTCGCCGACCCCGACATCCGAGAGGAACTCCCGCTGGTCGATTACGGCCGCTCCATCGTCACCGACGAGGAGGTCGCCGTCATCATGTCCCAGGGCTCGCGTCACAGCGACGAGCACAAGGCCGGTCTCGTCGCGCTCGGCGACAGGATGATCCAGGAGGTCAAGGAGATCCAGGCACTCGGCTCGTTCGACAGGATGGACCGCGTCGTCGCGAACGACATGCTGGGGTTCGCCAAGCAGGTGGTGTTCGCCACGCACTCTCTGCACATGGTCTTCTCGCCGTCGTCGAAGATCAGCGACCGCCTTCGGTACGGGGGTGCCCGCGCGCACAACCGGCACATGGCCGACTTCGTGTCGGTCGACGACCGCATGATCGGCGTCGCCGCCATCCCGCTGGAGAACCCCGAGCTCGCGCTCGAGGAGGTGCAGTGGTGCCTCGACAACGGACTCGGCGCCATGTGGGTGCCCCACCGTCTCGCCGGCGAACGCTCGCCCACGCACACCGACTACAACCCGGTGTGGTCGCTGCTGCAGGAGGCGCAGGTGCCGGTGGTGTTCCACGTGGGCGGCAACCCACTGCAGCTGAAGCCCGAGTGGAGCAACAACGGCCGCGGCAAGACCCGCGACTGGATGGGCGGCGGCGAGAACGTGCGTGCCCGTGACGCTGCGGTGCTGCACCAGGGGATCGAGACCTTCGTGTCGATGTTCGTTCTCGACGGCGTTCTCGAGGACTTCCCCCGCCTCAAGCTGGCGTCGGTGGAGCTGGGTGCGGGCTGGGTGCCCGAGATGCTCGTGCGTCTCGACCAGATCCACAAGGCGTACTCCAAGGTGGACGACCGCCTGAAGGGATTCACGCGGAAGCCGAGCGAGCAGATCACCGAGCAGATGGCGTTCACGCCCTTCGTCTTCGAGGACCCGGCCCGTCTCATCGCGCAGTCGAACGAGGACCTGTACCTCTTCTCCAGCGACTACCCGCACACCGAGGGCGGCCGTGACCCCATCGCGCGTTTCGAGGCCTGCATGCAGGATTCGTCCCCGTCCGAGGTCGAGAAGTTCAACTCCGGCAACTTCCTGAGGGTGTTCGCGAACGCCCGCTAGGCGGACTGCGGGGGTGGCCCCCGCTTGGGCTGCCGCGGCATGCCCGCCCTAGTCTGACGGCATGGATTTTGCATACCCGCCCGAAGCTGACGCCTACCGCGCGAAGGTCCGTTCCTTCCTCGACACGAACCTGCCGAAGGGCTGGAAGGGCATCGGTGCGCTGAACCACGCCGACGCCGCCGCCTTCACCGAGGAGTGGCGCAAGACCCTGTTCGCGAACGACATGCTCGCCATCACGTGGCCGAAGGAGTACGGCGGCCAGGGACTCGGCCACATCGAGGCGCTGGTGCAGGCCGAGGAGTTCGCCAAGGTCGGTGCGCCGGCCGGCGGCCCGAACGACGGGTTCGGCATCGGCATGCTCGGCAACACTCTGCTCCAGGTGGGCACCGAGGAGCAGCGCCGTCACTACCTGCCGCGCGTCCTCAACGGCGACGACCGTTGGTGCCAGGGCTACTCCGAGCCGTCGTCGGGTTCCGACCTCGGCAACCTCGGGTGCCGTGCCGTCCTCGACGGCGACGAGTGGGTCATCAACGGCCAGAAGATCTGGACGTCGGCCGGCCACCTGGCCAACCACATCTTTGTCCTCGCCCGAACCAACGTGGACGAGGTCAAGCACCGCGGCATCACGTTCCTTCTCGTCGACATGCGCCAGCCCGGCGTCGAGGTGCGCCCCATCAAGATGATGTCGGGTGACAGCGAGTTCAACGAGGTGTACTTCACCGACGCGCGCTGCCCCAAGGAGAACGTCGTCGGCGAGGTGAACGGCGGCTGGATGGTCGCCATGACGTTGCTCGGCAACGAGCGCGGCGCCGGCGCTGCCGTGAACTCCATCTCGTTCCGCGGCGAGCTGGACAAGCTCACCGCACTCGCGAAGGAGAAGGGCCTCACCTCCGACCCGCACATCCGCCAGCGCCTCACCAGGGCGCACACCAAGGTGGAGATCATGCGCTTCCTCGGGTACCGCGTGCTCACGGCGTTCATGAACGGCGCGAAGCCCGGTGCCGACGCGTCGATCGGCAAGCTGTGGTGGTCCGAGTACCACAAGGAGGTCACGGAGCTCGCCGTCGACATCCTCGGTGCCGACGCTCTCGTGCCCGTGGGCCAGACCCCGCAGACCGCGTTCACCACCGACTCGGTCGGCTCACCGAACGACTCGGCGAACTGGGTGGGAGTGTTCCTCAACGCGCGAGCCGGCACCATCTATGCCGGCACCAGCCAGGTTCAGCGCGGAATCGTGGGCGAGCAGGTGCTCGGCCTCCCCAAGGAGCCCCGCGCCGACGGCGGCCCCTGGAAGAACATCCCGGGCCACGGCTGACCGCACCGCGCGCGCGATGCGCGCGGCGGAACGCTACGGGGTGCTGGTCGTGGTGGCCGGCGCATCATCGGCGCACGGCTCGACCTTCGCGATGTCCGCGGGGAGCTTGTCGTCGAGACAGTTCGCCTTGTGGCCGGCATCCCCGGCTTCCAGCTTCTGCACCCAGTTGTACACGTCGTTGTCGCGGCACGAATTGACGATGACCTCGTTCATGTAGTTGACAGCCGGACCCACCGTGACCTTGTCGATGAGCGGCTTGGCGATGAGGTAGACGGCCTCGAGGAGATCCTGCACGTTCGTGTTGTCGGGCCACTCCGCCTTCACCGGCGCCATGTCGCCGTACGAGAGGACGAGCTCACCCGCGTACTTGCCCAGGATGCGCTCGCACTCGTTCGCGAACCCCTGCCCCTCGACGGGGGCCGTGGTGTCGACCGCACCGGAGGAGTCCTGCGAACCGCCGCACGAGACGAGGGAACCGGCGAGGGCTGCTGCGAGAACGATTCGACGGATCATGCGGAAATGATAGGTCCGGCCCGCAGGTGTCAAGGGGCGGGCGTGCGGGTCAGACCCAGCCGCCCGCGTACGCCACGAACTGCCCGGTGGTGAAGGTGAAGGAGCCGTCGATGAAGTTGGCGCAGAAGCTGGCGAACTCCTCGATGCTGCCCAGTTTCTTCATCGGCACCTGGGCCTCCACCTTCGCGCGGGACTCGGCATCCTTCACGCCGTTCGCGGCGAGGAAGCCGGGGAAGTCCATGAAGTTGGTGCCCACGGCGTTCACCATCACGCCGGCGCCGGCCACCTCGGCGGCCACGTTGCGCACCAGCATGTTCGCCGCCGCGCGCGCGGTGGAATAGAGAGGTGCGCCCGGGGTGGGGCGGCCGCCTGCCGCACTCGTCTGCATCAGCACCTGGCCGGAGCCCTGCTTCGCCATCACAGGCGTCACGGCGCGCAGGAAGTGGTACGGCACCTCCAGGCACCCCTTCACCACCTTGTGCAGGTCCTCCACCTTCGAGTTGAGGAAGCGCCCGGTGACGATGATGCCCGTGGCGGTGGTGGCACCGTCGATGCGGCCGAACTCCGACATCGCCGCGTCGACAAGGCGCTGTGATCCCTCGGCCTCGAGGAGATGGTTCGTGCCGGTCACGTCCACGGCCCTCGCGCCGAGCGCCGTGACCTCCTCGACCAGTCCGGGAGACGCGTCGCCGAGCACCAGGTCGTGGCCGCGCCGCGCCATCTCGAGGGCGAGTGCGGGCCCTGAGTATGCGTTCGCCTCGCCGATGATCGCTACGCGTCGTGTGCCGGTCATGTTGTCTCCTTGCGGTGATGGTGGTGGGTCATGCGTGTGGTGCGGGATGCCGTCAGTTGCCCGTCGGCCAATTGTGCTCGAGCCAGGCGACGAGGGCGGAGTTGAACTCCCCGGGGATGTCCTCCTGCAGGAAGTGCCCGCCGCCCTCGAGTATCCGGTGCGGCTGCTCCGCCGCGCCGGGGATGCGCGCCACGATGTCGCGCCAGCCGGTGGGTGCGACGACGTCCTTGTCGCTGAACAGCGTGAGAACCGGGCGCCTGTACTGCTCGAGCACCTTCCACGCGTGCCAGTTGGGCGTGTTCATCGGGTTGTCGGCGGTGGTCGGCAGCAGTTGCGTGAACGCCCTGCTGCCGATGGTGAGAGCTTGGTCGGGGTACGGGGCCGCGTACCCGCGGCGCACCTCCGGCCGCACCGGTGTGACCATCACCCCGTCGAGCATCGCCCAGGGTTCCCATGCGGGGGTCTCGCGGGCGAACTTCTGGAATCCCGCGAACGCTCCCTTCGGCGTGGATGCATCGTCGGGCAGGGGCACCGACGGGTCACGGGAGGGGAGCCCGGTGTTGGAGATGCACATTCCGTCGACCGTGCCGGGACGGTCCGCCGCGATGCGCATGCCGATGATGCCGCCCCAGTCATGGAGAACGAACGTGAACCCCGAGAGCCCGAGTCGCCCCATCAGCATGTCGGACGTCCAGTCGATGTGTCGCTGCACCGTGTAGTCGCTCATCTCCGACGGCTTGTCGGAGAGGCCCATGCCGACCAGGTCGATCGCGACGGCGCGGTACCCCGCGGCGACGACGGCCGCAATCGACGTGCGCCAGATGTACATCCACGAGGGGTTGCCGTGCAGGAACACGACCGTGTGCGCCCCGCGCGGCCCCTCGTCCACGTAGCGGACCGTCAGCGACTGACCGTCACCCGCCTCGATATCGGTCTCGCGAATCTCGAAAGGGAAATCATCGAGACTGTCGGCGTGGGCCGCGCTCGTGCGGATGATCCTCATGGTTCCCGGTGCGCTCACAGCGACAGCACGTGGCCGACCGACGGGTCAACGCTGCCCGAGACGAGACTGTCGTACGCGGCGAGGACGGCGTCGGCGCCGTGTGCCTCGTGCAGCGTCATCCATCTGTGTGCGTCGGCGGAGAAGACGGCGAGAGCGGAGTTCATCCGCGAGTTCAGTTCGTCGCGGCCCCATTCCTTCCCCCGCTTCACCAGCTGCGACGGCGCGAAGAAGAACGTCGGCTTCGGGCCAGGAATCCCGCCGTCGGCGTCGAGCGCACGCGATTCCTGCCAGTGCGTCGCCCCGACGCGGCAGGAGTAGGCGAGGGCGTCGCCGAACCGCACGTGGATGCGGCGCAGAACGCCGACGTTGCCCGCCATGTCCACGACCACCGACGGCACGCGCTCCATCTGCTCGATGTCGTCGTAGGTGGTGACCTCGTCGTAGAGCCCGGTGGACACGACGAAGTCGCGGTTCGCTGCCGAGGTGAGACCGACCGTGCGCGCGGAACCGTTGACCCGCGCCTCGTGCGCCAGCGCGAGCGACGTCTTGGAGGAGGCACTGGTGATGATCATCTGTGCGGCACCGAACATCGCGTTGTCGCGCAGGAAGTCCTCGCACAGGTGGGACGTGACGAACAGGCCGCGGAGCAGAAGGTAGAAGCACTCGTCGTCAGTGGTGAAGGACGGATCTGCGGGGTCGAACTGCCGGTACGCGGGGGCGTGCTTCTCGCGGTGCGCACCGGTGTCGAGGAAGCCGCCGCCCTTCGCCATCGCGTGCACCACGTGGTGGTCGGCGACCGGGTAGAAGCCGAACCAGCGGGAGCCCTCGTCCACGCCCGGGACCGCGGACGATGTGACAACGCCGAAACCCATCGCGGGGAGGCGACCCCAGCCCGCCTCGGCGGGGAAGAACCCCCAGTAGTCGAGGAAGTCGCCGCCGAGCGCGTACGAGATGTTGTTCGCCGTGAGTGCGAATCTCTCGAGCCGCAGCACGACCGTGCCGTCGGCGGCCTGCGCGGGTGCCTCGGTCGCGGTCATGCGCCGTGTGCTGATGTCAGAGCGGTCGATTTCCAGGTGCATCGCGCCCCCCTTTCCCGCGCCACAGTACCGAGCAGGGACGACGTCCCTCCTGTCGCGAAAGAACACGGGTCATTCTGTATGCGCGGGTGTGCGCCGGCCGGTGCTGTCGGCTATCAATGGCGGTGCAGTCGCTCCGTGCGGCGGCACGGGAGGGGGATGGCGATGGTCGTCAAGAACGAGTTCCACGGGAAGATCGGACGCACCGTGGCGGAGTCCGAGCCGTGGTTCGCGGTGCCGCCGCACCCGGGCGAGGACGCCCCGAACGTGATTCTCATCCTCATGGACGACACCGGCTTCGCCCAGTTCGGCTGCTTCGGTTCCGACATCGACACACCGAACATCGACGCCCTCGCCGCGAACGGTCTGCAGTTCACCAACTTCCACGTCACGCCGCTGTGCTCGCCCACGCGCGCCGCGCTCCTCACCGGCCGCGCGCCGCACGCCGTCGGCATGCGCTCCGTCTCGAACTTCATCACCGGCTTCCCCAACCAGCTGGGGCACATCTCGAACCACGCGGCGACCGTGGGCGAGCTGCTGGGCGATGCGGGGTATGCCACCTTCGCGGTGGGCAAGTGGCACCTCGCACCGATGGAGCAGTGCTCCGCCGCCGGGCCGTTCGACCAGTGGCCCCTCGCCCGCGGGTTCAACCGCTTCTACGGATTCCTCGACGGCGAGACCGACCAGTTCCACCCCGAGCTCGTCTCGGACAACCATCCCGTCGACCCCCCGGGCACTCCGGAGACCGGGTACCACCTCTCCGAGGACCTCATCGACAACGCGCTGCGAATCATCTCCGACTACAAGGGCGTGCGGCCGGACCGGCCGTTCCTCGGCTATGTCGCGTTCGGCGCCACGCACGCGCCGCACCAGGCACCCCCGGAGTACATGGCGAAGTACCGCGGCAAGTACGACGAGGGCTGGGACGTGGTACGCGAGCGGTGGTACCGCAAGCAGATCGAGACCGGTGTCATCCCGCCCGACACCGTGCTCGCGCCGCACAACCCGGGAGTGAAGCCGTGGGACAAGCTGAGCGACAACGAGAAGCGTCTCGCCTGCCGCATGCAGGAGGCGTTCGCGGCGTTCCTGGACCACACCGACAAGCAGATCGGCCGCCTGGTGGAGGGTCTGCGCAGGATGGGGCAGCTGGAGAACACCGTCATCGTGCTGCACGCCGACAACGGCGCGTCGCAGGAGGGCGGTCCGTTCGGTGTGATGCACGAGATGAAGTTCTTCAACGGCATCATCGAGATGCCGGACGAGGCCATCGCCCACATCGACGACATCGGCGGGCCGAACAGCCACGGCAACTACCCGTGGGGCTGGGCCCAGTGCGGGAACACGCCGTACCGCTGGTACAAGCAGAACACCCACGAGGGCGGCGTGCACGTGCCGATGGTGATGCACTGGCCCGCCGGCATCAGCCCGGAGCAGCGCGGAACCAAGCGCGACCAGTTCGTGTTCGTATCAGACATCGTCGCCACCGTCTACGACATCGTCGGCGTCACGCCGCCTGATGTCCGCAGGGGGGTGGAGCAGATGCCGGTGACGGGCAAGTCGTTCAAGTCGCTGCTCGCCGACCCCGCCGCGCCAGCCACGAACCGGCAGCAGTACATGGAGAACGGCGGCAGCCTCGCCGTCGTCGCAGACGGCTGGAAGGCGGTGCTGAAGCACACAGCGGGCCAGCCCTACGACGACGAGAAGTGGGAGCTGTACGACCTGAACACCGACCGCTCGGAGTGCAACGACCTCGCGGCGGCCATGCCCGACAAGCTGGATGAGATGATCGCGCGGTGGTGGGAGGAGGCCGACACACACGGCGTTCTGCCGCTCGACGACCGCGGCGTGCAGTTGTTCGGTGCGCGGTTCCGTGCCAGGTCCCCGCACCCGGAGAACCGTCGCTACGTGTACCGACCGCCGATGTCGAGCATGCCCGGGCAGGCCTCGGCCGGAATGGGCGGGCGCAACGTGCGTCTCGTCGCCACGGTGGACTACTCACCCGGCAACGAGGGCGTGCTGTACAAGACCGGCAACCGCAACTCGGGGTTCTCGATGTTCGTGCAGGGGGGCCGCCTGGTCGTGGACTACAACGCCTTCGGTGACCACACCGAGGTGGAGTCCCCGGAGATCCCCGCCGGCAGGGTCAATCTGGGCGTGCGACTCGTCCGCGGGGAGAACCGCCGCGGCACGGTGAGCCTCGATTTCGACGGCACCGAGGTGGCTTCGGTGGAGGTGCCCCTGTACATGTCGATGATGTCGTCGGTGGGACCGAGCATCGGTTTCGACCACGGCGCCACGGTGAGTCCCCGCTATGAGTCACCGTTCGCCTTCACGGGCGTGCTGCACGAGGTGGTCATTGAGGCCGGCCAACGCTCGCGTGCCGTGGAGGAAGCCCAGGCGAAGGCCGAGATGGGCCGCCAGTAGGCGTTCCGGAAACGATGAACCACGGTCGGGGACACGATCGTCACCCGACGGAAGAACAACACACAAACAGGAGGACTGACATGGCAGGGGAACGCAAGAAGGGCGTGGAGCACAACTACGGGAAGATGAACCGCGAATACGGGATGCGCATGTTCACCATGCCGCCCGAACAGGACGGCCCGATCTTCATGGTGAACTACATGAAGTACAAGGAGACCGCCGACTACGGCGACGGCGGCGACGCCGGCATCAGCGGCCGCGAGGCCGACGACAAGTACGCACCTGTCGACGTGCTGGGGCGCATCGGCGCCTACGTCGCCTTCCACGGCGATGTCGTCGACCAGTCGGGGCCGGACTCGCCGCGGTGGGACCGCATCGGCGTGGTCTGCTACCCCACGCGCAAGGCGTTCGTGGAGATGCAGAACCGGCCCGACTTCCAGGAGAAGCACGTGCACAAGAACGCGGGCATGGACCAGACGTTCGTGATCGGTTCGCTCCCGCGTGCCGGCGCCGAACCGGGTGACTACCGGAGCGCGAAGGAGGAGCGCGGCGTCGTGCAGGTCAGCGCACACAAGGGCGTGAACGGCGTGACGGCGGCGGACATTGTCGCCGCACTCGAGGCATCGCGCACGCACGCCGTGGCGAACGGGTGCACCAGGGGCCAGTGGTACGACGTGGAGGACACGATCATGGGCGACGGGCGTTCGTTCGACGTGATCTGCTTCGATGCGTTTCCGGGCGTGGAGCAGTATCGCTCCTACCGCGCGGCGCTCGCGGCCGACCCCGCGTGCTCCCTGCTGGTGGATCCGGCGCGCACCGACGGTTACAGCGTGGCCGTGGACGCCCCGCTCGACCGCATCACAATGCGCTGACGGCAATCGACACCACCGCACCCACTGCGGCGAGGGTGGAGGTGACGGTTGCCGAGATCATCCATCTGATCCAGTTGCGCTGTGAGTCGACCATGGAGTCCATGGAGTACTCGAGCCTCTCCATCCTCTTCTCGATCAGATCGAGACGCTGGTCCATGAGTGAGAACCGTTGATCGATGCGTTCGAACCTCTGGTCGAGCAGGTCGAGACGCCGGTCGACCAGGTCGAACCGGGAGTCCACGTTGTCAACCCAGTCCGCGGCCGGCATGTACTCGAGCAGCATGTCAGTCACCGTATCCCCGAGCTGGTCACAGAGGATGCCCCTCAGTTCCGTCCGTCGCCTCATCTCGCCGGCCATGTCCAGTCTCCTCCCCTCAGCCTTGTGAGGGTCATGTGTGGGAGGAGGGCAACGGGGCGGAAAGGTCACCAAGCGACGTCGACCGGTGCGACCTCGCCGAGGCGCAGTTCCAGTGCGTCACCGGCGGCGAGGATCAGGTCCTCCCGCCACGTGTGCGCCGCGATCTGCACGCCCATCGGGGCGCCCTCGTGTGACCCCACGGGGAACGCGAGCGCCGGCATGGCAATGGCCGAGAGGTTCACACCCCAGCGCCCGTAATCGTCGAGCTCGGCTGACGCGTCCGGGTGCGAGATGTCGTAGGCACGGGCGATGGTGGGCTTGGTCATCATGGGGGTGACGAGCAACTGGTGCTCGGCGAAGAACGCGTTCCACGCGCGGATCAGCATGTCACGGTCCTGCAGGGCCTTGAGGAAGGTCTCGCCCGTGGCCTCGGGGAAGGTGTTCGTCCAGTTCGTCATGGCGGTGGTCAGGCCGGCGTCGTCTATCTGGGGCAGCATGCGCACGAGTCCCAGCACCATGTCCAGAACACCGACGCGCTTCCACAGCGAGAAGAACGTCTCGAGCATCGGCGGCAACGTCTCCATCACTTCGTACCCGGCGTCCTCCAGCAACCGACCGACGCGACGGAGGTTCTCCTTCACCACGTCGTCCACGCCCAACCCGTCGTCGATGACCAATGCGACGCGCACCTTCGCCGGCACGGGGAACTCGCGGCGGGCGGGCACCCAGAACGGGTCCGCCCAGTTCTCCGCTGACATCGCGTCGTACCCGGCGCGGATGTCGGCCATGGTGCGCGCGATGGGACCCTGCGTCGACATCATCGAGGCGCTCCACCCGCGCGGGTTCGGGTTGGTCCCGCCTGTGGGCATGCGGCCGACCGTGGGCCGGAGTCCGATGACTCCGTTCATGTACGCGGGCCAGCGCACGGAGCCCGCCACGTCGTTGCCCTGGCCGATGTGGCACATGCCGGTGGCAACCGCCGCGCCGGCACCACCGCTCGAGCCTCCGCAGCTGATGTCCCTGCGGTGCGGATTCAGCGTCTCGCCGTGCAGTTCGTTCTCCGTGTGGAAACGCATCGCGAACGCGGGAGAGTTCGTGCGTCCCACCATGGACATGCCGGCGTCCAGCAGTCCGCGCACCACGGGGTGCGTGACGGTCGCGATGTTGTCACGCAGTGCCTTGATGCCGTTCGTGGTGGGGTAGGGGACGTGGTCGGTGTTGATCTTGCTGGTGAAGGTGGCACCGGCGAGCGGTCCGCCCGGGTTGCCCACATCCACGGCGGCCGCGCACGCACGGGCGTCATCGTCGGCGCGCTGGACAATCGCGTTCAGTGCGGGGTTCACCGCGGAGATTCGTGAAAGAACTGATTCCGCCACCTCGGCGGCGGAGAGTTCCCCCCCGCGCACCAGCGACGCAGCGCGCACAGCGCTCATCTGCCACGGTTCCACTGCATCTCCTTGCCGTCGTGTTCTCTACGAAGGTATCCCCGTGGGGTCCCGTGGACGGAGTGGGAGACGGCGAAAAAGGTTTCCGACGACGGACCGTGTCCGCCCGGGGGAGCGATAACTAGTGTCGGAGGGG
>Ga0078894_10002756_pt1 | contig 13283 bp, 13 predicted proteins | sample LauGreSu1BDMLBSD_2_FD_67506 | JGI IMG/M metagenome (GOLD analysis project Ga0078894, IMG submission 67506) | Freshwater lake microbial communities from Lake Michigan, USA - Su13.BD.MLB.SD (version 4) (version 4) | ecosystem: Environmental > Aquatic > Freshwater > Lake | place: Lake Michigan...
AATTTATACCATAGCCCTTGAGTTTCATTTTAACCTCCTGGTGCGTTCTTTCCTGAAATCCACAATAGTGTCGGATTTTTACATAGGCCTGTTCCACCGTTAAAATGCGGTATTTTCTATTCATTTCATCCATCGAAGGCAAATTACTGATTAACCAACGCTCTTGTATTGGTTTTCAACATATTTCACTGCGATTTATCCAAAAATGTCAAAAAATTGAACATCAGAAATCGGCCACTTGAGTTTATATTTGCTTACATACAAATAGCAATCATTATGAAATTCATTGTTTCTTCTTCCGCCTTATTGAAACAGCTTCAACAGATCAATGGTGTAATCGGATCAAACAATGTGCTACCCATTCTTGAAGACTTTCTTTTTCAAATTGAAAAAAACAAACTTACTGTTATTGCAACCGATCTGGAAACAGTAATGAAGATTCACCTTGATATTGAAGCAAAAGACAGTGGTAGGGTGTGTATTCCTGCAAAAATATTGATGGATTCGCTAAAGAACCTTCCAAATCAACCACTAACATTCGATATTGATAAGAATTTCGGAGTTGAGATCACAAGCGACAACGGGAAATATAAAGTTATGGGTGAAAATCCTGATAACTTTCCTAAAGAACCGCCCGCAGACGATGCTTCAGCCTTCAAAATATCGAGCCACCAGCTTCTTACAGCAATAAATAAAACAATATTGGCTGTCAGCAATGACGACCTTCGACCTGCAATGACTGGTGTGTTTTTTGAACTCGAAAAGAAAAGTCTTACCACCGTTGCTACTGATGCACACAGGTTGGTTCGTTTCAAAATGAAAGACATTTCATGCCCTAAAGCAGACTCTTTTATTGTGCCAAAAAAACCATTGAACCTTCTTAAGTCAGCACTACCTGATAATGATGATGAAATAACAGTGTCATACAACAACAACCACATGTTTGTTAGTCATGAAACCGTTCAGCTTACCTGTCGTCTTCTTGATGCGCGCTTTCCTGATTACAAAGTGGTAATTCCTGCTGAGAATCCTTACCAAATGACAATCAATAGACAAGATTTTCAGGCGGCTCTAAGAAGAATCAGTATCTTCAGCAACAAGAGCACCAACCTTGTTACGTTAACAATCTCCGGAAACGAACTACAGTTAACTGCACAAGACATAGATTTCAGCCAAGAAGGAAATGAAAGAATGGCTTGTCAATATGATGGTGAGGATATCACAATTTCTTTTAATGCCAGGTTCATCATAGAAATGCTTTCTACAACCTCAAGCGATGAGGTTAGACTAGAGCTTTCTACCCCAACCAAGGCGGGCTTGATCAAGCCGGTAGAACAAGAAGAAAATGAAGAGTTGCTGATGCTCGCAATGCCACTAATGTCAAATTAAAAAAACTTATATGGAAAGATTGATTTCCTACTTCAGTGATCTTGAAAAAAGGCCCCTCGAAAGAGCGGGTTTTTTTATAGCGGGAATGGTATTGCTTTGGTTGATAGAAAATGCAGCGCCGCTAATTAATATGAATTACAAAAAAACTAAAGGAAAACACGCTGCAATAAATATTTCATTTACGGCGATTCACTTCATCATACACACATTGTTGGCTGGTGGCATTATTTTTATTGCCGACTGGACTGAAAAAAATAATTTCGGTCTTGTTAATCTAAGATCTTTTTCACCACTTGTTGTTATCCTTATAACCTGCCTTGTTCTAGATTTTTTTGCCGGATGGCTTTGTCATTTTGTTGAACACCAATTTCCAATTTTTTGGCGCTTTCATATCATTCATCATGCAGACAACAATGTTGATGTAACAACAGGACTAAGACACCACCCGCTAGAGTCTGTTTGGAGGGGGGTGTTTTTTTACATAGGAATTTTTGTATCTGGTGCTCCAATGTATGCGGTGTTGCTATATCAAACAGCACTGGTTTTTATAACAGGCTTTACACACGCCAATGTAAGTCTTCCCGCATGGCTTGATAAAGCACTGAGCTGGGTGATCGTTTCTCCAAATATGCACAAGGTTCACCACCACTGGAAACAACCCTATACGGATAGCAACTATGGTGCGGTTTTTTCAATATGGGATCGACTATTGGGTACATTCATGAAATTAAATCCGAAAAAAATTCAATACGGTCTTGATAGATATTATCCGAATGAAAAAGATGAAGATTTTATTTCTTTGATGAAACGACCTTTTGAAAAACTTTAATAGCCATTGAAAACAGTTGCATTTATACCCGCTCGCTATGCAGCAAGTCGCTTTCCAGGAAAGCTGATGAAAACGATTGGTGGTAAAACCATTATTAGAATGGTGTATGAAAACGCATTGCTGACCGGCCTTTTTGATGATGTGGTGGTGGTAACAGATAGCGAGATCATTTACAACGAAATTTTACTTCATGGCGGAACAGTAAAAATGAGTAGTGGCGATCACAATAGTGGAAGCGATCGGATTGCCGAAGTTGCAGCCAATATGGATGTTGATGTTGTAGTTAATATTCAAGGAGATGAGCCTTTCATAGAAAAAGAACCACTGGAATCGCTTGTTGCGACCTTCAAAGACAACAGTGTTCAAGTTGGCTCATTAATGAAAAAAATTTCTGGAGAAGAAGAAATAAATAATCCGAATATTGTTAAGGTTGTTTGTAACAACAAAAACGAAGCCCTTTATTTCAGCCGATCAGCTATTCCGTATTTTAGAAACACCTCCTCTAATATTCCAGTTTATAAACACATAGGTGTTTATGCCTTTAGAAAAGACACTTTGCTGCAATTTACCCAATGGAATATTGGTAAATTAGAAAACACAGAAATGTTAGAGCAACTACGATACCTTGAAAATGGTATTACGATAAAGATGGTTGAAACAGAAACCTCCAGCGTTGGCATTGATACCCCAGACGACCTTGAACTTGCAAGAAAAATATATAAAGAAAAATAATATCTGCTGTAAATCAGTTTTCTATTTGGTTATTTCTAGAGCTGTTGTTTCTTTTTAAAAACAGGTACGGTGCTGCAGGGCTCGCCATACATGAGCGACTTCACAACTGGCATTAATTTTTTTGAAATTTCAACATAGGCATACTCTGCAATTTCTTCATCTCCACATCCTTTAACCACAACTCGCTTATCTGAGTATTGGCTCGCATCAAGTTTAATTATATTTTCAATGATGGCATTCTTTTGGGCTGATATTTCATCGCCTACGTGTATATCTGATGCAATTCCAACCAATTTAGACACAACCAACATATATGCCCACATGGGAATAATTGCATCTGCTGAGCATGTAATGGCAACCCACTTGTTTTGATATTGATTCCATTGGTGTTGATCTAACATTGCCCTAAATTCTTTTTCCTTTAGGATCAATTCCATGTACAGGAAGTTTTTTAGATCAAAAAGAACAAGCTCGTTATTGGGTATGAAATCCTCAAGATCAAGTGTAATGAGTCCGCTTTCTGCAACCTTATTTCTTAACTCTTCCATCGAATGATGATTTAATTAAATACATCAGCCACCTTTTTGGGGTGGCTGAGTGTTTGTTTTCTCATTAGCAGTATTTGATTTAGTAACCGGCCGCCCTTCGATTATCAACTATTTTTGTTGATTTTTTCAGTGACTCCAGTGTACTATACGAAGCAAATTGCTTGATCTGTGATTCCATGCTGCTCCTTTGAGCTTGAAGATCAACAGAAGCACTTGGAATAGTTCCTGTTTGATTTACCTTGATGTAAAAAACACCATTTTGTCCATCAATAACCTCTGATGTATTAGACAAATTCTTTTTGTTAAACGCTGCACCAATTACACGACTTTCTGTTCCAAGGTTTTGTACAAAAGGCTGGTTGAATTTTACACTATCCGCTGTTCCAGAGGTTCCGCCAAGCAATAGTGCCAACTTTGAAATATCTTTTTCGTTGCCCGCTTTCTTAGCAACAACTTCTGCTTTCTTTCTATTTTTTAAAATTGGCTCAACCAACACCCTTGCAACTGAAGGTGGCTGAACCCCCTCTTTGATCTCGTTTGTAATAACAGCAACAACATAGCGGTCTTTCAAATCAAAAGGATCCGAAACCGTTCCAACCTTATTTTCAAACACCCACTTTACAATTGCCCTAGAACTAAGAGAGCCCACTCCGAAATCCATCTCCTTTATATTCTCAGCACTTTCTTTGTTTATATTCTTTTTTGCGGCCGTTGTATTAAAAGACTTAAGGTCTTTGCTTGCTGCCACAAACTCAATGGCGGCACTGGAAGCCAATGCATCCGTTTCTTCACTTGCAACAATTCGCTTTGATAAATAGGCAACCTTGTATGCTGGTTCAAACTTTTTTTGACTTAACACTTCAATTACATGATAGCCAAATGAAGTTTTTACCACTTCCATCGTTCCTGTTGGCTTGTCAAAAATAAAATCTGCAAAATCCTTATCGAGGTTTACATCCAACGAAGTGAAATCATATTCTCCGCCTTTGTCTTTGCTACCACCATCATCGCTAAGGGTTTTCGCAAGTGAACTAAAATCACCACCCGATTTTATAACATAATAAATACTATCTATTTTCTTTTTTGCAACACTGTCGGTTCTTATTTGGGCTCCGTTTTGTGGATTCACCGTTCCAATAAGAATGTGTCTTACGTGTACAGAATCTGGTCTGTTTTTTGAACTTATCTTTTTCGCCAACACAAGGCTTCCAGCATCTTCGAAAGGACCAATCACTGCTCCAACTGGCATGCTAATAATGCTGTCTTTAGCACCCATTTGAAGTTTTGACTTCATTGCATAACCATCAAAAAATGGTAATGCTGTATTGTTTCTTGTTACAAACGCAGCTGGGTCATTTGATGATATGAAATCGGCCTTTAAACTATTTAATTGGTTCAACACTTTAAGTGTATCGGCTGTTGAAGGGGTAGCGCTGAATGTAACAAATGAAACCCCTTTAACGTGCTCTTGCTTAAAATCATCTTTGTGTTTATTAACGTATTCCTCAATTTCCTTATCTGAAACCGATATGGATGAATCAGGAATAAGAGGATATGGAATGCTAACATAAGAGAATGATGCAAAGCTTGAATTGTCAGCAGCCGCTTTTTCTAGCATCCAATTAGGAACATATGATCCTTGTGAAAAAAATGAAACATATTTTTCTGTAAGCAACCTGATCTCTGTTGGCTTGATCAATTGATCAACCACCATTTTAACCTCATCAGACTTACTGCTTTGTTTTACTCCGTTCATCCATGCCTTAGCTGCAGTAAGATCATATTGGCCAGTATTCTTATCAATAAATTGTTGCTTGAATTCTTGAGGCGCGTCTTCAGAAAAAAGCAATGCGCCAATTTCTTTTGGGGTTACCCTAATACCAAGCTTATTAGCCTGGTTTGTAAGCAATATTTCTTGAATGTCTGAATTCCATATTGTTTCAATGATGTTTTGAGTCATCATCTCGTTTCCCTGCATACCCTGAGCTCGGTAACTTTGTTCGATTTGATTAACGCGTTGGCTGAACTCAACCAATTCGATATTTTTACCATCTATGGTACCCACTGAGGTTACTTGTGAATCAAACATGCTTCCGCCTTTACCAATGAATGCATCTTGTACAAGAAACCCAATCAAACTGATTGATATTAAACCTGTTAGCAAAACAGCGGCCCTATCTCTTATTTGCTGAATTATTGACATAATTATAATTTATAAATAGGGAGCAAAAATAGGGTAAAAATGATTATTAACAAACTGTGGAAAACAGGAATAAACAGGGTTTTTTGAGGCATTCCCCACGAAAGATTTGGGGTTTTCAGCCTAAATCAATCTTTTTCACATCCAATTGTTGAAAAATCAAAATTTATGTGGAATAACGATTATTTATCCTTTTTTTATGTTGAAACAAGTAGAATAAAAATCCACTTTTTTAGACATTCTGGGGGGTTGGTGGATTTTGTACACATTTTATCTGTCATTAATTCACACCTGCTTTTTCACTTTTTGGTGTGTGTTGCTCTTACTTGGTTTTTCAACAACTGTTAATAAGAGAATATAACTATTGATAAATATGCGTTTTTATAAAATTGCAATTGTTAATAATCATAATGAAATGTGATTAACCTCAGGAAAAAAAATATTAATTATCATTATTAACATATCCACAGCTGTAATAGTAATAAGCTTTTATATAAATAAGTAATTATTAATAAATACTACTGCTTTTATCAACATTTTAAATTGAAAAAAATGATATAATTTTCGTTCAGAATAAAACAGCATGTTATTACGGTTTATCATAGTTTCCTTTTTCTTTTTTTCTTGTTCTGGTATACGATTGATCCAAGAATATGATTCAATATCAGATAATAAGATCACAGCACTACAAGAAAAAACAGCTCGTTTTTTTATAAAAGCCGAACGGCAAATTATTCAATCACAATTTATATATGAAAGTTATATTAATTTTTATGACGATGTAAAAGCTGATTTAAATGTTTTACTTGTAAGATCAAGGGCAATTCAAAAAACAGACATTATACAGAAACAACTAAATTCACTTTTAATTCAAATTAATACTTTAGAAGAGTTACATAAGAAAAAAATAAATTCAAAAGAAGAATTAGAACCAATTAAAAACGCAATTGAAAATTCTTATACTGCTATAATTCAATTCCAATTAGCTTTAAAAAATAAATAAAATGTCAAAAAATAAATTAAACATTCCTGACATTTTAAAAGATATGTCTGAGGTTTCAAAAAAAATACTAAAATCAAATTGGAAAAAAGTCAGGCCGATGGCTGAGCTTCAACTAAAAAGCATTTTACATAACCTTGAGCAGATCGCAGAGTTAAAAATAAAAGGTAAGATCACCGAAGAACAAGCTAAACTCCATCTTAAAATTCAAAAAGAATCCATTCGAACAATATTGCTAAGCTTTGAAGGAATTGGTATTATAGCTGCAGAACAAGTTATTAATGAATCATTGGGTGTTATAAAAAACGCAGCCAATAAATATATCGGTTGGAAATTATTATAACATGAGCCAAATAAAAAATATCATATTCGACCTTGGTGGAGTTTTAATTGACTGGAACCCACATTATATGTATAAAAAACTAATACCAGATGATAACGAACGAAACTGGTTTATAGATAATATTTGTACCCTTGATTGGAATGAAAAACAAGATGGTGGAAGAACAATCAATGAAGCAGTTGAAGAATTATTGTTATTACATCCATCTCATAAAGAATACATTTTAGCTTATTATTCAAGATGGGAAGAAATGCTGAATGGCCCGATCACTGGAACAGTAGATATTTTCAAAAAAATAAAAGAAAAAAAAGAAATTAAAACATACGCTCTAACAAATTGGAGTGCTGAAACATTTCCAAGAGCGCTTGAGTTGTATGATTTTCTTCATTGGTTCGATGGAAGGGTTGTGTCTGGCGAGGAAAAAACACGAAAACCTTTTAAAGAGATCTATGATATTATCTTAACTCGATTTAATTTATTGCCAGCAGAGACAATTTTTATCGATGATAATATGAGAAATATTAACGCAGCTGAAGAACTTGGAATTATTTCAATCCATTTTACCTCACCTGAATCACTTCATAGTGAATTAATTAAGCGCAATATTCTATGATTATTTTAATAATTGAAAAACTAAAAAACTAAGCATATAAGCCAGTCCTGTCATAAAAAATAATTGAACCATAGGCCATTTCCATCCGCCAGTTTCTCTCTTTACTACAACCAATGTGCTCATACATTGCATCGCCAATAAATAAAAAACAAGTAGTGAAAATCCACTTGCTACTGTATATATAGGATCCCCGTTGATGTTTTTAGCTTGATGCATTTTATTTCTTAATGTTTCCCCACTTTCATCTGCATTTTCTCCAACACTGTATAGTGTAGCCATTGTTCCAACAAATACTTCCCTTGCTGCAAATGAAGTAACCAAGGCTATACCAATTTTCCAATCATAACCAAGAGGTTTTATAACAGGTTCTATAAATCGACCAATAACTCCCGCATATGAATATTCTAACAATGCTGCAGATTTTTCTACTTCATATTTAGTTGCGTTAACCGGATCGATATTAACTTTTTGTATGAACTCCTTTTCTATTTCACTTCTTTTTTCTCCAGGACCAAACGAACTCAAGCCCCATAACAACAAAGAGATCACCATAATTACTTTTCCTGCATCAAACACAAAGACCTTCGCCTTCTCAACCATGGTTATAAGTACATTATTCCACCTAGGTTGTCTATAAACAGGTAGTTCAAGTATAAAGAAACTTTTCTCCTTGATTTTTATTACCAGGTTCAATAAATATGAAACCATTAATGCAACCATGATGCCAAATACATATAAACCCATTAAGACCAATCCTTGTAAACTCAACACCCCCAGTATTTTTTTATTTGGTATGATCAAGGAAGTAAGAATTGTGAAAACCGGCAACCGTGCACTACAACTCATGAAAGGGGTCACCAAAATAGTTAATAACCTTTCTTTTTTATTTTCAATATTTCTCGCACTCATGATCGCCGGCACCGCACAAGCAAAACCACCAATCATAGGCATCACACTTTTTCCATTTAAACCAACACGACGCATTATTCTATCAGACAGAAAACTAATTCTGGCCATATAACCAGTATCCTCTAATAAAGTGATCAACCCAAACAGGATCATGATCTGCGGCACAAAAACCAATATACCCCCTAAACCAGCCAACACACCATTAACCAATAGATCACTTAACCAGTTTTTTTCCATGTTTTTCGCAACAAACTCACCAAGCAAACCCATACCCGATTCTATTGCGGTCATGGGATAATCTGCAATCCAAAATATACTTTGAAACAATAGAAATAAAACAACCCCCATGATCAAATACCCCCAACGCTTATGTAATAAATAGTGGTCTATTTTCTCAGAATAAAGCTTTTTCTTTTCAGGACTATCTTCTTCAACAGCCCGCTGCATTATATTTCTTATCTTCTTATATCTTAACTGAATATCCTCTGCTTGAACCCTCGTATGATTAAAGTTGTGTTTTTTTTCTATTTCCTCGATCTTATCCTGCACCTCTTTTTCTAAACCAAATGATTCGTGGTTTATAAGATGATGAATTGCGGAGTAGTTACTGATTGTTGGAAATAGGTTTCTTGTTTCTTTAATTGCGCCCTCACCCAATAATTCTATTTCAAAAAAATCTTGTTTTACAAAATCACTAATATAAACCTGTGTTACTGTTGATAAAAGCTGCTCAATACCCTTACCTGTTCTAGCATTAACCACTACCACAGGCACCTGCATTTCTCTTGCAAGACAATCAACATCAACACGAATACCTCTTTTTTTTGCGAGGTCCGTCATTGTTAAAGCAACAACCACAGGAATTTTTAAATCAACAACCTGCGATACATACAATAAATTTCTTCTAAGGTTACTAGAGTCAACTACCACCACTGCGAGGTTTATACCCTCAGATTCTGATGGCGACATTAACTCAGTATACGATACCCACTCATCGCTTCTTCTTGGATACAAACTATATGCTCCTGGGAAATCAACAACAGTAGCATCAATATTATTTGTGAGTTTTATCTTACCGAGCTTTTTCTCTACCGTAACCCCAGGAAAATTTCCAACTTTTTGTCTCAAACCTGTCAACAGATTAAACAGTGAGCTTTTCCCGCTATTGGGATTTCCTAACAACGCTATTTGAGGTACTTTTTTCAAAATATTATATCCTGCAAAATTACGTCCATTTACAGTATGCCTATTTACGAATACAGTAAAAAGGCAATCAAGCCAAACAAACATGTCGCTTCATGCAGCAACTATAGTAAATTTGTAAAAATTATTGAAAATGCTTAGGCTTTTATTGTTTTCGTTACTGTGTATAAATGTTGTTTACGCCCAAAAATTAAGTAAATCTGATCTGCGTCAAATAACAAATTTAAAGGCCCATATTCAATTTTTGTCTTCTGATGAGCTTGAGGGCCGAAGAGCCGGGACCCAGGGTGAGAAGCTTGCTACTGATTATATAGTTGCTAAATTCAAAGAGGCTGGACTTGTTCCAAAAGGAATAGACAATGGATATCTTCAACCCTTTACTATTAATGACGGTAAAAAGATACTTCCTAGTACGGTTTTAAAAATTAACCAACAGGTTCTCGATCCCACAAAAGACTATTTCCCACTTCCATACAGTGCAAAGTCTTCTCTGAAAAAAGCATTTATATCTCCTGCGTTATTGGAGAAAGACCAACCGTGGATGGTTGATATAGCACAAGATATAATTGATGGTGCATCAAGCCCTCATTTTGACCTCAACAACCTAATTGCTGGCAAAATAAACAAAGCTGTTGAACACAACGCTTCGGCACTTATTTTATTTAATAGCAATCAATCGGTAGACAATATCATTTTTGAAAAGAAAGATAAAACAGAAACCGCACCCATACCGGTTATCTTTATAAACAAAGAAGCGCATCTCAAATACTTTAAGGATACTGAAGCAAGTTATGATCTTGAGTATAGTGTGGAAATCGGCGAAGCATCTCGTTATTCAAATAACATAGTTGGATATATTGATAATAATGCTCCTTATACAATTGTTCTGGGTGCCCATTTTGACCACCTCGGTTATGGTGAAGATGGAAACTCTATGATACGCGGTACACAAGGGTCAATTCACAATGGTGCCGATGATAACGCAAGCGGTACTTCTGCGCTTCTAGAACTTGCATTTCTTCTTAAGAAAAGCAAAGCCAAAAATTATAATTATTTATTTATTGCTTTTTCTGCTGAAGAACTGGGTTTAAATGGATCAAAATACTTTGTAGAACATCCAACAGTTGAACTTTCTAAAGTCAATTACATGATTAACATGGACATGGTAGGAAGGCTTAACGATAGTTCAAGAGTAATCACACTAGGTGGGGTTGGCACCTCACCAAAATGGGGCGATAAAATAGCATCTGTAAAAAACAGTTTTCTAAACTTCAGATATGATTCAAGTGGTACTGGACCAAGTGACCACACATCGTTTTATAGAAAAGACATTCCTGTTTTATTCTTCTTTACTGGTCTTCATACTGATTATCATAAACCATCAGACGACGCCGATAAAATAAACTATAAGGGTGAGCAAATGATCATTAAATTCATCCAACACTTAATTGAAGCTGATAGGGGTTCTGAAAAAATAGCATTCACAAAAACAAGAGAGCAACAAACCAGCACCTCCGCAAGATTTAGTGTTTCAATGGGTATCATGCCTGATTATACTTTTTCAGGATCGGGTGTGAGGGTTGATGGAACCTCTGATAATAGGCCCGCAAAAAAAGCCGGAATTTTAACGGGGGATGTGGTTAAACAATTAGGGGATTATAAAACAACCTCTGTTGAAGCATATATGCAGGCCCTTTCCAAATTTAAAAAGGGTGATCAAACCAAGGTTGTTGTTTTAAGGGGAAATACAGAATTGATTTTTGAAATCATATTTTAATGAAACTAAAACTAGACGACGATCATATCTCAGATCATTTTTTCGATCACACACGGATCTTGGGTATTGCATCAACACTTAAAAACTATCAACTCTGTTTTCATATTGAAAAACAACTTCAGGTTGATTTTAGAACCTCACAAGATCTACAGATTCCCTTTGAAAAAAATAAAAGAAGTTACTCTTTTACCGTTTATGAATTTCTCCAACCCGCTATCGCTACAGAGCATTTTCTTTATACAAATAAAAATGATGGCGAAGCCTTACTTCCCGAATTACAACACCTTGATTATATCTGGTTGATAAAGGGTGTCTTTTTTAATAGTGATGAACTCTTTAAAGAGCTTCAGCAAAACCTACGAACCATACCCGGAATTCAATTGGTTACAGAAGTGCCACACGAAAAAATAAAATCCCGCGATAACCTACAACTATAATTTATGTGGAAAGAAGAAAACAACGCACTATACAAGAAATTTCAATTTAGCGACTTCGTACAAGCTTTTTCTTTTATGACACGCGTAGCCATTATTGCCGAGAAGGTTGATCATCACCCTACATGGAAAAACACTTGGAATACCGTTGAAATATGGCTTTCAACCCATGATGCGGGAAATATTGTTACTGAAAAGGATCATAACCTGGCATCAGCAATAGACAACGCGGTTGATACTAAATAACTGTTACCGCTGCCAAATTTTTGGAGGCTAATCTGCCGATAGGATTACAATATTCTTCCATTCCATTTTCAGTCAATAATTGTTGAAACTCCTCAACTGCATTTTTATCAACCGAAACAAGTAGGCCTCCGCTAGTTTGAGGGTCTGCCAATATGTTTTTTTGTAACTCAAACGATTCGGAATTAATGAATTTTACCTTATGACCATAACTGTCCCAGTTACGATTGGTTCCACCAGGAACACAGCCACCAGCCACATATTCATGAATTGTATCAGTTATTAGTGGTATCTTATTAAAATCAATTTCTGCTGATAACCCACTTCCCTCAGCCATTTCAATTAAGTGACCAAGCAAACCAAACCCTGTTACATCTGTCATTGCATGGACCGAATTCATTTTACTGATTGATGCACCTATTTTATTTAATACCATCATTTGGTTTGCGGCCAAGTCGATGTGTTCTTCTTTTAATAGATTTTTCTTCTCTGCTGTGGTTAACACCCCAACTCCAATTTTTTTTGTTAGGAAAAGCAAATCCCCCTCCCTGGCAGTATTGTTCTGTTTTAGATTTTTTATTTCAACCAGCCCATTAACGGCTAAGCCAAAGATGGGTTCTGGTGAATCAATGCTATGCCCCCCCGCCAATGGTATTCCGGCTTCCATGCAAATGCTTTTACTTCCTTCAATAACTCTTTTTGCTACTGAAGGTGGAATTGTATTGATGGGCCATCCCAATATAGCAATTGCCAATATCGGATCTCCCCCCATTGCATAAACATCACTAATTGCATTTGCTGATGCAATTCTCCCAAAATTATATGGATCATCAACTATTGGCATGAAAAAATCGGTAGTAGAGATCAACGCCTTCCCATTTCCAATATCATATACAGCCGCATCATCTTTACTGTGATTTCCAACAATTAATTTATCATTATCGGGCATACTAAAACTTGAATGTAAGATCTCATCTAAAATCTTTGGAGAAATTTTACATCCACAACCCGCACCATGCGAATATTGCGTCAATTTAATTTTATCACTCATAAGTATTTTTTA
>Ga0078894_10002757_pt1 | contig 13283 bp, 8 predicted proteins | sample LauGreSu1BDMLBSD_2_FD_67506 | JGI IMG/M metagenome (GOLD analysis project Ga0078894, IMG submission 67506) | Freshwater lake microbial communities from Lake Michigan, USA - Su13.BD.MLB.SD (version 4) (version 4) | ecosystem: Environmental > Aquatic > Freshwater > Lake | place: Lake Michigan, USA...
AAAGGAATGGGCTAGCAAGGAAAAGAATAGTAATGGAAAAGCCAGTGATGGGCTACGGTCAAAAGCAAAAGATCTTCCTTCGGTGGGGGTAGAGCTCTCTTGTGCACAAGAGGTCATTCGAGGGGCAGGTTGCTTTATCATCGCTGTTCCTACTCCCGTCAATAAAAGAAATGAGCCTGATCTCCATAGTTTGGAGACCGCTTTGCAAGCAGTAGGTGCCGTACTCAAAAAAGGGGATCTGGTAGTTATTGAGAGCACAGTTTTTCCTGGCTGCACCGAAGAATTTTGTATTCCGCTTTTGGAGAAAATATCCAAGTTAAAAGTGAATATCGATTTTGGTGTGGGCTATTCACCTGAGCGGATCAATCCGGGCGATTCGATTCATACGCTGTCCACCGTTACTAAACTCATCTCGGCTTCCTCCACGCAATGGCTCCCGGTGGTAGAGTATATATACGGCTCTGTTATTGAAGCGGGGTTATTTGTTTGCTCATCCATAAAAGTGGCAGAGGCCGCTAAGATGACGGAGAATATTCAGCGAGATGTAAATATTGCCCTGATGAATCAGTTGTCAGCGCTCTATGAAAAGATGAAGATCGATACCAATGATGTCTGGCAGGCAGCCGCGACGAAATGGAATTTTTTACCCTTTCGTCCGGGACTCGCGGGGGGGCACTGTATCAGTGTCGACCCCTATTATCTCTTGCACCAGGCGCAACAATTTTCTTTTTCTCCAACCCTGGTAGCCGAGGCACGTCGCATCAATGAATCTGTAAAGAGTCGTATTGTTAATCGAGTACTGGCTCATTTGGAATCGGTCGGTGTGTCTGTGCAGCATGCTCGTCTCTTGATAAAGGGGGTTTCCTTTAAGCCCAATGTGGCCGATGTGCGCAATGCCAAGATCGTGGAAGTGGCATTGGAATTACTGCAAAAGGGTTGCCAGGTAGAATTAAGCGATCCAATCGCCGATGCAGCGGGCTTACATAAAGAATACGGATTGTCGCTGATCACCGAAGAAAAGGGGTTATATGATATTGTGATCGTTGCGGCTTGTCACATTGATTATAATACGCTGAACGAGGACTATTTTTGCCAACGTACCCCCGCTTTGGGATTGATCGCCGATCTCAGCGGGACATTTCGAAATATTATTACTAAACGAACCTACTGGACCCTTTGATATGCCCTTTATAAAAACTACCATTCCTGATCTGCTGTTGTTTGAGCCGGTCGTACATAACGACGCAAGGGGTTATTTTTTCGAATCGTACAACGAGTCCGTATTTGGGCAGCAGGGTATCGATATTCGGTGGGTCCAGGATAATCAGTCTTCCTCGCAGTACGGAGTGGTCAGAGGGCTGCATTTTCAGCGTCCCCCGCATGCGCAAACTAAGTTGGTCAGAGTGCTCAGCGGTTCTATTTTGGATGTGGTGGTCGATATCAGAGAAGGGTCACCCACTTTTGGGAAGTCCTTTAGTATCGAACTGACCGCCGAGAATAAAAAGCAACTATTGGTTCCTAAAGGCTTTGCGCATGGCTTTGCTGTGCTTAGTGAACAAGCCGAGGTCTTGTACAAGTGCGATCAATTTTACAATAAAGCCAGCGAGCAGGGCATTTTGTATGCCGACCCCACACTGGCCATTAATTGGATGATCGCTGCCGATCGCGCTATCATCTCAGAAAAAGATAGACAACTGCCGCTGCTTAAAGAATTAAAATCTCCCTTTACCTATCCTTAATTTTAAATGACTGTAATGGGTTCCTCGTCTTCTGATCAAAAAAAACCGACCATATTGGTAACGGGGGCGAACGGCCAGGTAGGAAAGGAGCTTCGTCAACTGGAGAAAAGCTGGCCGCAGTATCAATTTTTATTTTTATCAAGGGAGGATCTGCCCATCCACCATTTTGAATTGGTACGCCGGTATTTCGAAGCCGTGCATCCAGATTATCTGATCAATTGTGCTGCATACACCGCGGTCGACAAGGCGGAGTCAGAAAGAGACTTGGCCTATCAGATCAATGCTGAGGCCGTGGGTGTTTTGGCGGCGATCTGTCATCAGCAGCAGTGCCGGCTTATCCATATTTCGACCGACTATGTTTTTGACGGAACGGCCACTCGTCCATATCGTGAAGATGATTCTTGCGCTCCCCGGTCAGTCTATGGGGCCTCTAAGTGGGAAGGGGAGAAGTTGGCCATGCAGTACGATCCGAATAGCATTATTGTGCGCACCTCTTGGGTATACTCTTCCTTTGGCAAGAATTTTGTAAAAACCATTCTTCGGCTCTTACAAGAAAAGCCAGCGCTCTCTGTGGTCAACGACCAGGTGGGATCCCCCACCTATGCTGCGGACCTTGCTGAAGCTTTACTTTTGATAATCTCTGCAAAAAATTGGAAATCAGGAATATATAATTATAGTAACACTGGAAATATCAGCTGGTTCGACTTCGCAGTGGCCATTGCAAAACTTAAGCAATCCACCGTTCCCATCCAGGGGATCAGCACCGCTCAGTATCCAACGGCTGCCCACCGACCGGCCTATTCCGTACTGGATACGAGCAAGATCAACCAAACCTTTCACGTGCCCATTAAGGATTGGCGGGAGAGTTTAGCGCATTGTCTGTCTTTTTGTACATTCAATACCTAAATCGATGCTATGTCCTTTTTTGCCCGAAGAGAATTCTTCAAAAAGACCGGGCTGTTTTCTGCCGCAGGCCTTTTGAATGGACTTGGCCAAGACTAGTATCAAAAAAATACCCGGCACAAGTACCGGGTTTATGTTGACCCATAAGGATTCGAACCTTAACAGACAGAACCAAAATCTGTAGTGCTACCGTTACACCATGGGTCAATCCGAACGCTTTTTCAAGCGGAGTGCAAAAATAGGGCTATCCCCGTTTTTACCCAAATGGTTTTAAAAGATTTTGTGGCTCACAAAAGCTCGGCCAGGTAGTAATTTTTTTTGCCTTTTTGTATCAGTAGGTATTTTCCATGCAGCAAGAGGGCAGGATTCAGGACCAGATCGATACTCTCTACTTTTTTTCTATTGATGCTGATGCCTCCACCTTGCACCAGCTTTCGTGCCTCCCCCTTGCTGGCCAAAATGCCGGTCTGTGACAAAAAACCTACGATATCAATTCCCTCTGTAAGTTGTTCCATTGGAAATTGGATATGCACGACACCTTCCATCGAGGCCAGGTCTTGCTCACTGAGGGAACTGATGGGGGCCTGTTGATTCAAAAAAAGTTTTTCGGTGGTGGCAAGCGCTTTCTCCAGTTCGGCGGGGCCGTGTACGAAGCGAGTTACTTCTTCGGCTAATTTCTTTTGCAATTTTCTGGCTGCGGGATCGGCTTGATGAAGGTGCAATAATTCATCGATGACTGCCTTTGGCAGAAAAGTAAAAATGCTGATCCATTTTTTGGCATCCTCGTCGCTGGCATTCAGCCAGAATTGATAAAATTGGTAGGGAGTGGTCTTTGCAGGATCCAGCCAAATATTGCCCGCCTCGGTTTTGCCAAATTTGCCCCCATCGGTTTTGGTGATAAGCGGGTTGGTAAAAACAAAGGCCTCCCCTCCACATTTTCTCCTGATCAATTCGGTCCCCGTAGTCATATTTCCCCATTGATCGCTACCTCCCATTTGAAGCTTGCAATTCTTATGTTGATGGAGCCAATAAAAATCGTAGCCCTGCATTAATTGGTAGGCGAACTCCGTATAACTGATACCCGTCTCTCCTTCGATCCTTTTTTTAACGCTATCCTTTGCCATCATGTAGTTGACCGTAATATGTTTTCCGGTATCGCGCAAAAAGTCAATGAAAGAGATATTCTTGAACCAGTCATAATTGTTGACCAGCTCCGCTGCATTGGGTAACTGGGGATCGAAATTCAAAAAACGTTCCAGCTGTGCCTTTACACCAGCGGTATTTCTTTGCAAAATTTCTTCTGTGAGTAGATTTCTCTCTTCGTTCTTTCCACTGGGGTCTCCCACCATTCCGGTAGCACCCCCCACCAAAGCGATCGGCTTGTGACCGGCCCGCTGAAAATGCACAAGCAGCAAGATCGGTACCAAACTACCAATATGTAAACTATCTGCCGTAGGGTCAAATCCAATGTATCCGGTAGTCAATTCACGTTCCAGTTGCTCCCGGGTGCCTGGCATCGTATCGTGAATCATTCCCCTCCAGCCAAGTTCATCAAGCAGGTGCATCTTCAATTTGTTTTGGCAAATGTACTATAGGACCTTTACAATCTATTCAGCCGGGCTTAACTTTACGTTCATTGATGCGCTCCTCACTGCTAGCAATTGGAATGGGTCTGTTTATGCAGATCGCGGTCAGCCTCTCTGGCAACGCACAAGCTTTTCGCAACGAATGGATCAATTACGCACTCACTTATCAAAAATTCAAGATCGGCCAATCGGGGCTGTACCGCATTTCCCAATCCTCACTGACTGCAATGGGGTGGGGGCAGGTTCCGGCCGAACAATTTGTTCTTTGGCGCAATGGTCAACAGGTGCCTTTATTCACATCGGTGGCTGCAGGACCATTGCCTGCCTCTGGATTTATAGAGTTCTGGGGAGAAGCTAATGACGGAAAGCCGGATCTGTCTTTATTCCGAGTAGCAGATCACCAGCTGAATGACAATTGGAGTTTGTTCACTGATTCCGCTTCTTTCTTTTTGACGGTCGATCCGTCGGCCACTCCACAGCGACTGGTCTCACAACCCAATAGCATTCCGGCGGGTCTTACGCCCGTTCCTTATTTTATTTTTCGAACGGGTATTGCTTACCGAGAACGGCTTAATGAGGGATTGGCTCAACTGGCCGGAAGCTATCTCTATTCTTCTGCTTTCGATCAGGGCGAGGGTTGGACATCGGGCGATCTGGCAGGAGGGCAGACACGCACAGAGACATTTAGTAATTTGTTTTCTTTTAACGAAGCAGGAGCCCCCATCCCCCGTTTGGTGGTACATGCTGCCGGCAATGCGCCCAATAATCGTACCGTAGAGATAAGGGCCGGCGGATCCCTGGTGCAAAGTCAAGCACTGATACAGTTCGGTTATGCCAAGTGGAATATTCCCCTGGCTTCCGATGCCTTGTCTTCCGGATCGCTCCCTGTTTCGGTATCCAATCAACAAACTGTTGGTACCGATAGGATGGTACTGGCCAAAATCGAATTGCAGTATGCCCGGCGTTTTCATTTTGGCGGAGCGGATCGCTTTTTATTTTATTTGCCGGCCTCGTCTACTTCGCAATACATCGAGATAGATGGAGTAAATCATGGTGGGGTAGCTCCCATTTTATATGACCTTAGCAATGGCCAACGCTACCAAGCTATGTTAGATGCACAAGGGCGGGTACGCGTTTTGCTGCAGCCCGCAACGGTGGAGCGTAAGTTGCTATTGATCGGACCAACTGTTGCCCAGCCGATCAATTCTTTTACCCAACGCCAGTTCATAGACTATACCCAACCGTTACAGCAGGGAGATTATCTTATTATTTCTCATCGCGCCTTGGAACGAACAGCCGCAGGAGTCCCTGTGTTGGATGCGTATAAACAGTTCAGGTCCTCTGCTGCCGGGGGCACCTACAAGGCCAATCTTTATTTTATCGATCAATTAGAGGATCAGTTCGCTTACGGTATAAAAAAGCATCCCGAGTCGATCCGTAATTTCATTCGCTTTGCCAATGCGCGTTTCTCAGTACCTGTTCGCTCTGTACTTTTGATCGGCAAGGGAGTGACCTATCCGCTGGACCGTGTCTTGGAATCGAATCCCGATCTGGACAAACTTTCTTTTATTCCCACATTTGGTTCGCCGGCCTCGGATGTGTTGTTGACCGTTGAGCCGGGACTATCCTTGCAACCTCGCGTGGCCATCGGAAGACTATCCGTGATCAATGCCGAGGAGATTGCCATCTATTTGGCCAAGGTGATCCAGACCGAATCAGTGCTCAACAATAGTTCCCTACCGGCTGCCCAGCGGGAGTGGACAAAAAATGTGGTCCATATTGTGGGAGTAGGGGATGAGGCATTGGGCAATGTCATTACTTCTTCTATGAATCGCTTTGCCTCCATCTTGCGCGATACACTTTACGGAGCCACCGTTCACGATTTTAGTAAATTGAGCCCGGCCCCTGTTGCCCAGTTGAGTGCCGCCAAAATGTACGAGCTCTTTGAGCAAGGCATTGGAATGATGACTTACTTTGGTCATTCTACTGCCAATACCCTGGAGTATAATTTAGATGAACCACAGGGGTACAATAACCAGGGAAAATATCCTTTCTACATTATGCTGGGCTGCCGGGCCGGCAATCTTTTTAATTTCAATACTACCCGGTTGATCGAAAAAGAGACCATCTCCGAAAAATTTATTTTGGCTGATCAGCGCGGTGGTATCGCTACCATTGCCTCTACCAGTTTGGGACTGGTCAGTTATCTCGATCTGCAAAATGAGGAGATGCTGAAAGCGGCTGCTAAAACGCGGTATGGGGCTGCGGTGGGTGATATTATCAATGAATCGTTGGTCCGCACCATGGCGGTGGCCGGAGCAGGCGATTTTTTTGCACGGATTCATTGTGAGCAAACCGCCTTGAACGGTGATCCGGCGTTGCGCTTTTATGGGAGCGCTCCCCGTCCCGACTATGTGGTAGAAGAGAGAGATCTTAAAGTAAGTCCTGCCTTGGTATCGGTAGCCGAGGGTAGTTTTTCGTTGTCTGTTCGTCTTCGAAATAGTGCAAAGGCCATCCCGGGTCCGGTAGTGGTGCAACTGCAGCGCAGCTTTCCGGATGGAACCAGTGCCGTAGTCAAGCGTGACACGCTGAGTCGATTATACGCAACGGACTCCTTGGTATACAGGTTGCCAATAGTGGCCAATCGCGATAAAGGACTGACTCGATTGACGGTTTGCATCGATCCGGAGAATCGATATTCGGAGCTCTTGGAAAATAATAATTGCGCCGCTGTATCTTTTTATATAATTGATGAAGAACTACGCCCTGTTTTGCCAGCCCCTTTTTCGATCGTGGGGGCTAACAGCATTGTATATAGTGCTTCGACCGCTAATCCATTTAGTCCTTCCCGTACCTATCAGGTTGAGATCGATACGACCACATTTTTTAATTCCGGTTTATTGTTTCGGCAAACGGTACAGTCTTCCGGTGGATTAATTAGATTCAGTCCTTCACTACCCTATCGAAACAATACGGTTTATTATTGGAGAGCAGCGCCCCAAGTTTCCGGAGGAGTGCCCAATTGGAATCAATCTTCTTTTTTGTTCATGCCCAACCAGCCTTCCGGGTATAACCAGTCTCATTTTTATCAGCATCTTGCCTCTCGATTGATCGATGTCCGGATTGATTCGGCCTCGCGTAGTTGGCGTTACACGACAAACAGCAACAATCTCAATATTCGAAACGGTGTTTTCTTCACGGCCACTTCTGCGCTGGCCGGATTTTATTTGGGGCTCAATGGCCTAGATCTCGTTATGTATGCCTGTGCAAGAAATCGGTTGGTCTTTACCATCCTTGACCCTGTTACCTTACGTCCGATCATCAATGCCTTGCCCGGTAATCCCGGACGTTTTGGTAGTGATCCGGTTTGCGTGCAAACGGCTCAACAGGCCGTGGGAGCAGAATATAATTTTCAGTTTAATGTGCAGGATACGGCGGCTAGAAGAAATGTGGTGAACTTTTTGGATAGTATCCCTGACGGTCATTATGTAGTGGTGCGCAATATCATGGAAACGAATTATCCTGCCAATGCTTATGCCCCCGATTGGAAAAATGATCAACTCTGGCTGGGTTCAGGGAACTCCATTTATCACCGTTTAAAGGACCAAGGGTTTTCTGCTATCGATTCTTTTAATCGCAACCGTGTCTTTGCCTTTATCTATAAAAAAAATCAAGCCCAGGTCTTTTCTCCCCGCTTTGCTTTTAGTGCCGGCATCTACGACCAGTTATTCTTTAGTACGGATATTACAACTACCGACACCCTGGCCAAGATAGAATCACCCCTGTTGGGTCCTGCACGGGGCTGGCAGCAATTGCAATGGCAAGGGACAGGAGAACCCTCGGGTGCTGATTCCGTTTTGCTAGATGTGTATGGTGTAAATAATGCTGGGCAAAGAACCTTGCTGACTCAAGGTATACGCCCCAGTCAGACCACGGTGTCATTAAGTACGGTCGATGCTACCCGTTTTCCATATTTGCAACTTTCTATGTCTTCGCAAGACATGCGTCATTACACGCCCTATCAGCTTACTCACTGGAGGATCTTGCATCAGCCCGTACCCGAAGGCGCTTTAGCTCCGCATTTATTTCTATCGGTAAAAGATACGGTGGAGCAGGGGGAACCTTACGACTATAAAGTAGCTTTTGTCAATGTCAGTGAATCCGCTTTTGATAGTATCTCGCTTCGTATGACCGTTACCGATGCTGAAAACTTGATCCGTGTGATCCCATTACTTAAGACCAAGCCCTTGCCTCCTGCTGATACTGTAAGGGTGGGTGCTCGCTTGAATACGACCGCCCTGGCCGGAAGCAATACTATTTTTCTTGAGGTAAATCCAAATAACGATCAACCCGAGCAGCATCATTTCAACAATGTGGCTTATCGTTCCTTGTATGTAAGACCCGATCGGGTGCCACCGTTACTGGACGTGACCTTCGATGGGAGGCGGATCGCTAATCGTGACACGGTTTTACCTAACCCCGATATACAGATCTCGCTGCGCGATGAATCCAAATGGATGTTGCTAAATGATACCTCACTGCTATCGATATGGCTTCGTTACCCCTCCGGGGAGTTACGACGAATCTATTACACCGCCGGCGATACACTTCTTTTTTTCGCGGCAACGGACGCGATCAGTAATAAAGCCACCGCCCAATTCAGACCCACCTTGGCTCAAGGGCTATACGAATTAGTGGTGGCGGCCAAAGACAAAGCTGGCAATCGGGCAGGGCAGTTTGATTACCGAATTTCTTTTGTGGTAAGTCCGCCCCGTTACCATGTACAGATACGTTGTTATCCCAATCCCTTTTCAGTTGCTACCTCGTTTGCCTTTACTCTATTGGGTAATTCCTTGCCCATGGACCTTCGTTTGCAGATCTATTCCGCAAATGGGCAATTGGTGAGAGAAGTGCCTACAGCCTTGCTGGGCCCATTACGCGTGGGATACAATCAGCTTTCTTTCCAATGGGATGGTAGGGGTCAGCGTGGGCAACGATTGGCTAGTGGAGCCTATATGTGCCGATTGGTGGCAGCGTCGATGTCGGGAGATTCGCACCCTTACGAAAAAAGGGGAGGGCTTTATTTGATTGGTCAGGGTCAGGTGGTCTTGTTGCCCAATTAGATCTCTCCTTGTTACGATGGCCACGAGACTTTTTAATTGAACCTCTCCGGTAATTAAGCGTTAAATTTGCGGCCACTTCGACAAGTACCCTATGCCTAAGATCGGAATAAATATTGCCACCGGAAGCCTGCAGCAACCCGAGATCATCGTAGGGATCGATCTGGGAACGACCAATAGTTTAGTAGCCATCCTGCATCCGGACAGTCGCGTGCCCATTGCACTTAAAGATCAAGAGGGGCTGGCCCTTGTACCTTCTTTGATCTATTTTGATGAGCAAGGAGGATTAGTGGTGGGAGAGCAGGCCAGACCTTTTTTGCGTTCCCATCCCGAGCGCACCATTTTTTCGGTAAAGCGATTGCTCGGAAAATCGTATAAGGATATTAAAGATCATCAGCAGCATTATGCGTATAAGATCTTGGACGATGACCAGGATAGTCTTGTCAAGATTCAGATGGGGGAACGCTTTTATTCTCCGATTGAACTTTCTTCATTCATATTAAAAGAGCTCAAGGCCCGAGCAGAGCATATGCTCAAGACGCCGGTCAGCAAGGCAGTCATTACCGTGCCGGCTTATTTTAATGATGCTCAGCGACAAGCTACTCGTGATGCCGGCAAACTCGCCGGGCTCGATGTATTGCGAATTATCAATGAACCTACTGCTGCCAGTCTGGCGTATGGGCTTGGTACAGACCCATCACAACAAAAAACGATTGCTGTATATGATTTGGGCGGTGGAACCTTCGATATTTCTATTTTACGGATCAACAACGGGATCTTCGAAGTGCTATCTACCAATGGAGATACCTACTTGGGGGGTGATGATTTCGATCGAGCGATTGTTTCGCACTGGATGACACAGCATGCTCTTACCGATGAGATGCTTAGGCAAGACCAGCGGCTCTCGGCCTCGTTGCGGCTGGCTGCCGAGACGGTCAAAAGAGAGTTAAGTGGATCGGATACCAGTACGGTAAGGATAGCGGAATATACGTGCTCTCTTACCAGGGATACCTTCGAACAACTTATTGCACCATTGGTAGAAAGAACCCTTCTCAGTTGTCAGCGCGCGTTGACAGATGCCTCATTGACCATCGGTGAAATTGATGAGGTGGTGATGGTGGGCGGATCTACCCGAGTCCCCTTGGTAAAAGAAAAGATCAGTGCTTTTTTTGCTAAGACCTTGCACGACTCCTTAAACCCCGACGAGGTGGTGGCATTAGGTGCCGCTGTGCAAGCAGATATTCTGGCGGGTAACAATAAAGAGTTTTTATTGCTGGATATTACGCCACTCTCATTGGGGATCGAAACCATGGGAGGACTGATGGATGTATTGATTCCTCGTAATTCCAAGATCCCTTTTAAGGTCTCTCGACAGTATACGACGCAAAAAGACGGACAAGGCAGCATGCGTATATCGGTATTTCAAGGGGAGCGCGACCTGGTATCCGATAATCGTAAACTGGCCGAATTTAATTTGAAAGGAATTCCGGGTATGCCGGCCGGCTTTCCAAAGGTGGAGGTTGGTTTCCTAATCAATGCCGATGGGATATTGACCGTTACGGCAAAGGAGTTGCGTAGCGGAGTAGAGCAGGGCATTGAGGTAAAGCCCCAGTATGGTCTTACCGATGCTGAGGTAGAGCGTATGTTGCTCGAAAGTATCACACATGCCGGCGATGATATCAAGCGTAGAGCCCTTACCGAGGCGCGTTCTGAGGGAGAGCTGCTGCTCGGTCAGATCGAGAAGTTCATAGCGAGAAATGCTTCGTTATTGACCAGCGAAGAGATGTTGAGTACGGCTGCTGCCATGCAGTCTCTTCAGCTATCCCTGACCATGGAAGATAAGGACCTAATCCAGCGCCAGGTCGAAGCCCTCAACGAGATCAGCCGACCTTATGCCGAGAGGGCCATGGACCAGGCGGTAGCCGGGGCCCTCAAGGGGAAATCGATCTAATAGATTTTTTGGAATCATTTGAATTCCCTACCTTCGCCCCTCTAAAATAAAAGAGGTAAAAAATGCTCATCATCGATTCTAAAGATTGCGAGAACATCGACAAGGCTCTCAAGAAGTACAAAAAGAAATTTGAGAAATCAAAAGTTCTTCTTCAACTTCGTGAACGTCAAAGCTTTACAAAGCCATCCGTTAAAAGAAGAGGAGAGGTTCTCAAAGCGATCTACAAGCAGCAACTTGCTAATGGCAAGTTCGATAGTTAATTATAACCAATTTTCTTTCACCATATTTCAAGCCGCAGCGAACACTGCGGCTTTTTTTGTACCCGTTTAGTTTGATTAGCTTTATACCGATGTCTACCGCAGAGAGAATAGATGCCCTGGCTCATCATTTTTACAATTATTTGAAGTTTGAGAAGCGATATTCTCCCAATACGCTCTTGGCCTACCAGCGTGATCTCTCCGACTGGATCTTTTATCTGCAAGACCAGCTTAGTACAGTGTCCATCGGAGAGGTCAGGCCGCTGATGATCAGAAGTTGGCTGGCGGACTTAAAAGAGCAGGGTATAACCTCTCGAACCTTGGTTAGAAAAATATCCACCTTAAAGTCGTTTTACAAATTCTTGCTCAAAACAGGACGGGTCGAGTCTTCTCCCATGTCGCAGGTAACAACCCCCAAGACAGGAAGCCGTTTACCGGCCTTTATCAAAGAAGAAGAAGCCCTTCAGCTTGGAGCCTTGCTTTCTGTTACAACCGAAGATTGGAAGACCCTGAACACGCGTATGTTGGTATCCCTATTTTACACCACCGGAATGCGCTTGAGTGAGTTGATCCAATTGCGGGAAGGTCAGGTCGATCTTCCTCGGGCCCAACTCAAGGTTCTCGGTAAGGGAAAGAAGGAGCGCATCCTTCCGCTGACACCCGAAGTAATTCAATTAATCAATGAGTACAGAGCCGAAAAAAATACCCGCTTCAATGATGCGTCGCCCGAATGGCTGCTCGTAACGGAGAAGGGGAAAAAGCTTTATCCTCGATATGCCTGGGCCCTGGTCAATAAGATATTGGGAGAGGCGACCACCGTCCAGCAAAAAAGCCCCCACGTACTCAGACATAGTTTTGCGACACACTTGCTCAATAACGGGGCTGACCTCAATGCCGTAAAAGAGTTATTGGGGCATAGTAGTTTGGCTGCCACCCAGGTGTATACGCATAACACTATTGATAAACTCAGGGCTGTTCATCGGAAGGCTCATCCTAAGGGGTGAGAATTAACATGTTTTTGTAGCAAGGAGGCCTTGACCGGGGCCTCTTTTTTTTGTAAATTACTGATCAGATCAATTTGAATCCACCCTAAAATTTAAATCATATGAATGTAAAAATCCAAGCCGTTCACTTTGATGCCGACGGATCGCTGTTGGATCGCGTACAGAGAAAAATTGAGAAGCTGCCCTATTACAGTAGGCGAATCGTGGATGTTAACGTCTTTCTGAAGCTCGATAACCTGGCCCATCATATCAAGGACAAAGTGGTGGAGATCCGGGTCCATGTCCCGCGGGGAGACCTCTTCGTTAAAACCTGCAGTAAGACCTTCGAGGCCTCCTTTGAAAGGGCCTATCACGCTCTGGTTATGCAGCTGAAAAGAAAAAAGGATAGGCAGTTGCCCTGATCTTTTGAAAGGCCTCTCTACGGGGTCTTTTTTTTGGGCTGGCCCTTCTGTAAATTTTCCTTCTAAAATTTTTCCAATATTCAAATTCCCTTACCTTTGCTTTCCCAAAAATTGGGGTAGCTCTTTATTGCCCGGATCGGCTGGATTTTTGTAAGGCAGGTTCGGTTAGCCCAATGATCCAGCAACGGCTTAAAAATAGTAAGCCACCTTAGCTCAGCTGGTAGAGCAACTGATTTGTAATCAGTAGGTCGCCAGTTCGATTCTGGCAGGTGGCTCAAGGCGGGCAAGTAGCCAAGTGGCCAACGGCAACAGACTGTAAATC
>Ga0078894_10002758_pt1 | contig 13282 bp, 7 predicted proteins | sample LauGreSu1BDMLBSD_2_FD_67506 | JGI IMG/M metagenome (GOLD analysis project Ga0078894, IMG submission 67506) | Freshwater lake microbial communities from Lake Michigan, USA - Su13.BD.MLB.SD (version 4) (version 4) | ecosystem: Environmental > Aquatic > Freshwater > Lake | place: Lake Michigan, USA...
GCGCAGCTCGCGCACGTTCCCGGGCCAATCGAGGGCCACGAGGCGATCGAGTGCCGCCGGGTCGACGGGGCGCGCCGGCACCCCGGTGGCCGCCGCGAGCTCGGTGAAGTGCCGGACGAGCATCGGGATGTCGTCGCGCCGGTCCCGCAACGGCGGCACCACGATCGGCACCACGTTCAACCGGTAGAAGAGGTCCTCCCGGAAGCGCCCCGCGGCGATCTCCGCATCGAGCCGCTTGTTCGTCGCCGCGAGCACCCGCACATCCACCGTGCGCCCGCGCGCCGCGCCGATCCGGGTCACCGCGCCATCCTCGAGGACGCGCAGCACCTTCGCCTGCGCCGCGAGCGACATGTCGCCGATCTCGTCGAGGAGGAGGGTGCCACCGTCGGCGAGCTCGAAGGTGCCGGCGCGGTCGGCGACGGCCCCCGTGAACGAGCCCTTCACGTGCCCGAAGAGCTCGCTCTCGATCAGCTCCGCCGGAATCGCCGCGCAGTTGACCGCAATGAAGGGCGCCGAGGCGCGCGGGGAGTGTTGATGGAGGGCGCGCGCGACGAGCTCCTTCCCCGTCCCGTTCTCACCGGTGATCAGCACGCGCGCCCCCGTCGCGGCGACGCGCTCCACCTGCGCCACGAGGGCGCGCATCGCGGCGGAGCCGCCCACCAGTGCACCGTGCCGTTCCACGACCTCGCGGAGGCGCTGGTTCTCGTCGCGCAGGGTGAGGTGCCCGAGCGCGTTCCGCAGCGTCACGAGGAGCCGCTCGGTGTCGAGCGGCTTCTCGAGGATGTCGTACGCGCCGCGCTGGGTCGCCTCGACGGCGTCGGCGATCGTCGCGTGGCCGGAGATCATCACCACCACTGCCGCGGGATCGTGCGCCCGGATGCGGCTCAGGGTGTCGAGGCCGTCGAGCCCCTGCATCTTCACGTCGAGGAACGTCAGATGCGGCGCGAACTCCGGGAACGCGGCGAGGGCCGCCACGCCGCTCGCGACGGCGCGGACCTCATACCCCTCGTACTCGAGGAGCTGGGCGAGGGTCTCGCGGATCCCCACCTCGTCATCGACGACGAGGACCCGACGACTCACGCCGCCTCCCGCACGGCCCGGACGGCCCCCGCGCGACCAACCTCAATCGCCCAGGAGACGCGACGACCGGCGTCCACGACCACGTTGCCGCGGCTGCGGACGGCCGGCAGCTCGATCGGCAGGCGGCGCCGGACCTCGGGCCACCACCGGTCCTTTGTGGCCCATCCCGCGGCGCCGAGGACGATCAGGAAGAGTCCACATCCGATGCGACCGAGACAGCCGAACATCTAGCGGACCTCCGCGGGGATTGGGGCGGCGGAATCGAACGTCGGCAAAGGCGGCGTGCCCTCGCCGCCGACGACACCCGCCAACACGTTGAGCGCCCCCGACCGGAAGGGCGCGAACTCGACCATCGAGAATCCCGCGGCGTGCACGGCCGCCGTCACGCGTGCCGCCTCCGCGCCGATGCTCCACCGCGCCAACGGCGCCGGGTCGAGCTCCACCCGCGCCCGCTCGCCGAAGTACCGCACCCGAAGATTCCCCTCGATCCCTAGGGCGCGGAGCGAGGCTTCGGCCGTCTCGACGGTCCGCAACCGGAGCGGGGTGACCGCCGTGCCATACGGCAGTCGCGACGAGAGACAGGGAGAGGCGGGTTGGTCCCACGTGGGGATATCCCGCGTCCGCGACGCGGCGCGAATCTCCGCTTTGGTGAACCCGAGTTCCGCGAGCGGCGAGCGAACCCCCTGTTCGCGTGCCGCCTGCGCCCCGGGGCGATGATCACCGAGGTCGTCGGCATTGGTCCCATCGACGACCACGGCGAGGCCGCGCGCCTGCGCCACCGGGACCAGGCGCGACCAGAGCTCGGTCTTGCAGAAGTAGCACCGGTTCACCGGGTTCGCGGCGTAGCGCGCATCGGCGAGTTCCTCGGTGTCGAGCTCGAGCACCGGGATGGCGAAGCGGTCGGCCACGGCCCGGGCACGGGCCCACTGCGCGGCGGGATAGGACGCGCTGCGCCCGATCACGGCGAGGAGCTTCGCCGGACCGACCGCCTCGAGCGCCACGCAGGCGAGATAGGCGGAGTCGACACCGCCGGAGAACCCGACGAGCGCCGAGCCGTGCGCCGAGAACCACGCGACCAGCGCCGCTTCCTTCGCCGCGAGGGTCGGGAGAGGGTGCGTCATCCGTCAAAGCTATCCCGCCGGCTCGGGTCGGAACATCAGGGCCTCCGCGACAGCGGCCTCGTCCACCGCGGTGCGGCCGTCGAGGTCGGCGACGGTCCGAGCGACCCGCAGCGCCCGATCGAAGCCGCGCGCGGAGAGGCGGAGCCGTTCCGCCGCCGTGCCGAGGAGGGTGAGCGCCTCGGGGGTGACGCCACCGGCCGCGCGGAGCCACGCCCCCGGGGCCTCCGCGTTGAGGGTGACCCCGGTGACCGCCGCGTACCGCTGCGCCTGCGCGGCGCGCGCCGCGGTCACGCGTTGCCGCACGGTCGCGCTCGACTCGCCCGTGGCGCGCCCCCGCATCGCCTCGAGCGCGACGGCCTCGACCCGGACGTGGAGATCGATTCGGTCGGCGAGCGGTCCGGAGAGTCGCTCGCGGTAGGTTCGGATGGCCGCCTCGGAACACCGGCAGGTGCCGCGCGGGTCCGCCGCGTGTCCGCAGGGGCAGGGATTCGCCGCCCCGACGAGGAGAAAGCGCGCCGGGAACGGCACCGACTGTGCGGCCCGAGCGATCACCACCCGTCCATCCTCCAGCGGCTGCCGCATCGCATCGAGAATGTGCCGCGGGAGCTCGAGGAGTTCGTCGAGGAAGAGGACCCCCCGATGCGCGAGGCTCACCTCCCCGGGCCGCGGGCCAGACCCGCCACCGATCAGTCCGGCGAGGCTGATGGTGTGGTGCGGCGCGCGAAACGGCGGCCGGCGGGTCGGCGTGCCACCAGGGGGCAACACCCCGCCGACGGAGTGGATCGCCACCACATCGAGGAAGGCCGCATCGTCGAGCGGTGGGAGGAGACCGGCGAGGCGCCGCGCGAGCATCGTCTTCCCCGCACCCGGCGGGCCGAGCATGAGCAGGTTGTGCCCGCCGGCGGCGGCGATCTCGAGCGCACGCTTGGCCGTCCGCTGGCCGACGACATCGGCGAGGTCCGCACCATCCGGCATCGGATCCTCCGGCGCGGGCGCACCGACTTCGAGACGATGGGCCGAGAGTCGCCCGGCGCGCAGCGTGTCGACGAGCGCGCGGAACGACCCCGCACAGGCAACCGGCAGCGTGTGCAGGAGCGCCGCCTCCGACGCGTTTCCCTCGGGGATGACCGCGAACCGCGCCGCGCCACGATGCGCGGCCTGCGCGAAGGGGAGCGTACCCCGCACCGCTCGCACCGCCCCGTCCAGCCCGAGTTCCCCGAGAAACCAGCACCCCTCGACCGCCGCCGCCTCGAGTTGTCCACTCGCGACGAGGACACCGATCGCGATCGGGAGGTCGAACCCCGGTCCGTCTTTGCGGACGTCGGCGGGGGAGAGATTCACCGTCCATCGACGCGGCGGGAGGACGAACCCCGCGTTCACGAGCGCCGCCGCGACGCGGTCGCGCGCCTCGCGGACCGCCCCGGACGGGAGGCCGACCATCGTCCAGCCGGGCAGGCCGGTGGCGGCGTTCACCTCGATGGTGATGGGGACGGCCTCGACTCCGACGACGGCGGCGGACTGGATGGCGGCGAGCATCGCGGCAGAGTGCACACGACCGTCACGACGTCGGCATCACCCTGACGCGGGCGTCACCATCGCGCGGCTACCCTCGCACCCGGCCGCGCCCTACCTTGCCTGCATGCCACGTCTCGTGCCGCGGTGCGTCGCCGGGATCCTGATTGCGCTGTCGGCGATGCCGCTCGACGCGAGCGCCCAGGCGACCGGCTCGTACCTCGCGTTGAAGATCGACCAGTCGCCGCTCCCCCTCGCCGACCGGGTGACCGACGGTGACGGGACGACGTACCTGATCGAGTTCGACCGGATGGTGCTGTCGCTCCGTTCGGAGAGCCGATTCCGCGCCATCGTTCGATTCCGTCGGACCCTCACCTCCGCCGCCGGTCAGGCGCGGGGCGGTGGGCGCGGGGCCCCGCTGCAGACGATGACCGTGACGGGCCGCTACGCCGTGACCGGCAATGCGATCCGCTTCATCCCCGACGCCTCCGATGCGACGCGCGGGCTCCGCATCCTCGACGGCACGATTGAGTCGCGGACGCGCATCGCCGTCCCCTTCGACTATCGCAACGGCCGCGTGACGCGGAACCGGATGCTCCGACTCGAACGCCGCACCGACATCCTGTGATGGGACCACTCTGCTCGACTGCGGAGCGACTGCCGCAACGCCGCACCGAGGTCACACGAGAGACGGCGAAGCGCACGGCCACGCGCACGGCCCGCCGCGTGCTCGTCGCGCTGCTGGCGCTGCTCCCCTGCACCGGCCTCCTGGCACAGACGCCGACCGACTCCGCCACGATCGCCGCCGCCGACTCCTTCGTCGTGCGATTCGAGACGACCCGGGGTACGATCGACCTGATGGTGCGGCGCCACTGGGCACCGCTCGGCGCCATCCAGCTCGGCCGCGCGGTCGCCGACGGATACTACGACGGGGCCGCCTTCTTTCGCGCCCTGCGCGGCTTCGTCGTGCAGTGGGGGATCGCGGCCGATCCGGCGGTGACCGCCCGCTGGCGTGACCGACGGATCCCGGACGACCCGACCACGGAGAGCAACCGTCGTGGCACCGTCACCTTCGCATCAGGGGGACCGGGCACGCGGACCGTCCAACTCTTCGTGAACCTCCGCGACAACGCGCGCCTTGACGCGATGGGCTTCCCGCCGATCGGCGAGGTGGTGCGCGGGATGGACGTCGTCGACGCACTCCACACCGGCTACGGTGAGGGAGCGCCCGCGGGGCGCGGTCCGTCGCAGGACCGGCTCACCGCCGAGGGGGAACCGTATCTGGCGCGGGAATTCCCGCAGCTCGACCGGATCAGGACGGCGCGGATCGTGCAGGTGTTCGGCGGGCGCTGAGGCGCAGCGCCTCCACCGCCGTCAGGACGACGCCGCCGGGGTCACGCCGGCGATCGTGGCCTGCTTGGCGGCGCGCTTGGCCGCCCGCTTCGCCGCCTCCGCCGCCACCCGCGCCTCGTACGCGGCCCGCGATTCCATGATCGACCCGCGGCAGGTCGCCGCACCGCACGCGCACCGATAGCGCGCCTCGTCCTCCGCCGTCTCGTCCCCGCTCCGCTGGTACTCGTAGTCGTAGAAGAGTTCCTCCCCGACCGCGATGTCGCGGATCGCGTCGATGAACACGCGGCTCTTGTCGATCACCGCCTCGCAGTTCGGGGCGCAGGAGTGGTTGATGAACCGCGCGTCGTTCCCACCGTGCGCCGCATCAATCACCGTCCGGTTCGAGACCGCGAACAGGAAGGTGTGATGCTCCGACATCGCGGCGTCGTCGTACCGTGCGTCGGCCACGGCGTGCGAGATGCGTTCGCCGACGTACTCGATGACGCGCTCACCGCGCGTGATGGCGCGCGTCGCGAAGGCGCCGCGACCGGCGATGGGGGAGGAGCGGATCTCGAAGGGCGGGGTGCGAGGAGCGCGCGTCGGCATCAGACGAAGCTAATCGCTCCTCGGGCGTGTCACCGGCGGAGCGGGACGCCGAGCTCGAGCCCGGCGTACCAGGTCCGCGGGGGCGCGGGCTCGAACACCCGACCGAACGCACCGTTCACCGTCACCGCGCCGACGTACCGCTGGTCCAGCGCGTTCTGCACCGCAACGAACGGCTCCACCGGATGCGCGAGGAGCACACCGCTCCACGACGCGCGCACGTTCAGCTGACCGCGTCCCCACCCGGGCACGCGGACGGCGTTGCGGTCATCGGCCCAGAGCGCGGACTGCAGCGTCTGGTCGACGTCGAGGGCGATCGCACCCCGCGTGAGCCGTGCGCCGAGCCGGACGGTCGTGCGTGGCACGCCGGCCAGGCGATTGCCGTCGAGCGTATCGCGGGCGGGGGCCGGCAGCGACGCCGACGGGACGGCATACGACGCGAACCGGTACTCGGCTCGCGTCCACGCGCCGCGGAGCTCGACCCCCGGCCGCGGGGTGACGACAAGCCCGGCCTCGACGCCGCGGCTCCGCGTCCCGCCGGCGTTCGCGAAGAAGGCGCGCCCGCCGCTCTCGAGGAACTGCACGATTGCATCCCGCGCCGTCGCGTCGAACCAGGCGAGGTCGTACTGCACGAACATCCCACGAGCGCGCCGCCCGGCCAGACGGCCGCGGATGCCGAGCTCGAGCGTCGCCACCCGCTGCGGACCCAGCGCCGCATTGAACCCGCCGGCGCCGTCCACACGGGCGTTCAGTTCGGTCGTCGTCGGCGTCTCGAAGGCCGTCGAGAGATTCACGTATGGTGCCGCCGCGGGGCTCGCCCGCCAGACCGCGCCGAGATGCCCGCTGGTGGCCGCCATCACGCGCGACCCCGAATCGTCCTCCCCGTCGCCGAGGAACCGGTCATCGACGGCGAATCCGATGCGGTCGTGCCGGAGCCCGGCGCTCAGCGTCATCGCCTCGGCCGGCGAGAGCTCGAGATGCACGAAGGGCCCGACGCTCGTCACCGTCTCGCGTTGGTCGAGCAGGAGGGTGTCCGTCGGGAGATCGCGGGTGCCCGCGGTGCTGCGCCAGTTGCGTCGCGCGTCCCGCCCCCGCTGGAGATCGAGCCCCGCCGCGACGCGAGGCGTCCACGAGCCCGGCAGTCGCCGCACGCCGTCGAGACGCGCCCCGATCACCCGGCGATCGATCGTGGAGTAGGTCCCGTTAGTCGGCCCCGCCGGCGCCGGCGGGGCGGTGGCGAGCGGATTGTCCACCGAGCGCGCTTGGCGATACACGCTGACGCTCCACTCGCCGTCCGTCGTCTCGCCGCGCAGGCGCGCGGAGAGGTGACGCTGCGCCACGGCGCGACGTGCCCCTCGCCGCAGATTCGTCGCGGCCGCACTGTCGGCGTTCGCCGCCCACTCGGCCGCCGTGAGGGCCCCCGGATTGAAGGCCACCGGCGTCTCGCTCGTGCCGCCACGCAGCTCCAGCGAACGGCCGGCGCCGAGCGCGTGGTCGAGCGCGAGCGCGAGCTGGCGCGCGTCGGAGGCGCTGTGCTGCCGGAACCCGTCCGTCACCGTCCGCGAGGCCGAGACGAGCCCCACCGTGCGCCCGGCGCGGCCGGTGAGGCGCACCTGGTGCTTCGCGAGCCCATACGACCCCGCCAAGGTCCGGAGGCGGAGGTTGAGTGGATCGGGCGCGTCGAGATCGGTCGTGAAGGCGAGGACCCCACCCGACCCGTTGCCGTACAGTGACGAGGCCGATCCGCGGAGGACCTCGACGCGTCCGATCGCGCCAAGGTCGACGTTCGTCAGCTGGCTCTGCCCATCCGGGAGTGACTGCGGGATGCCGTCGAGGAGGACCTTCACCCCCCGGAGCCCGAAGTTCGCCCGACTCCCCGCCCCGCGGATCGAGATCCGCTGGTCGACCGCGGCGTTGTAGCGGTTCGAGACGACGACCCCGGGGATATTCGCGAGCGCTTCATCAATACCGATGGTCGGCTGCGCACGTCGGAGATCGCGCGGCCCCTGGGTGCCGACGGCCCACGGCAGGCGGTCAAGGGTCGACGCCGTGCGGGTCACCTCCACGCGCACCGGCGCCACGATCCGCACCCGCAGGGAGTCGGGCCGCAGAGTGTCGGAGCTCGCCCGCTGCGCGAGCAGGGGCGTGGTCAGGGCGAGCGCGCCGAGCCCGACGAGCCGTCGCACCCACCCGAACCACCGCGCTCGACGCCGCTGCGCGCGTGCCTCACGCTGAGCGGTACGGACAACGGCGCGCCACGCGGAGCGCATCGATTCGGCGTCGGGGAAGCGTTCGTCGCGGTTCGGGGCGAGGCCGCGCCGCAGCCAGCCGCGCAGTGGTTCCTCGAATGGCTCAAGGTCAATGCGCCCGCCGATTTGTGCGGCGAGGATTGCAGGCCCGTCCCGCCCGGCGAAGGGCGGCTGGCCGGTGAGCGCGAAGATCACGATCCCGGCAATCGCGAAGAGATCCGTCCCGACGCCCTGCTCCTCGCCGAGGAGTTGCTCCGGTGCGGCGAACGCGGGCGTCCCCGACGCGCCGGCCACCGCCGTGCCCATCGCGTTCGCGATGCCGAAGTCGGCGATCCGCCACCGGCGATACCGGTCGATGAGGATGTTCTCGGGCTTCAGGTCGCGGTGGATGATGCCGTTGGCGTGCGCGACGGCGAGGCCATCGAGGATCGCGTCGACCTGCGCGCCGATCTCCTCCAGCGGACGCGGCCCCGCGCGCGCCACGAGATCCGCCACGGAGCCCTCCTCCTCCAGCTCCATGATGTACCAGTTCACATCCCCCTTCGCGTCCCACGCGAAGATCGGAACGATCGCGGGATGCTGCAGCTGGGCCGCGAGCTGCGCCTCGCGCCGGAATCGGCTCACCGCGGCGGCGTTCCGTGCGATGGTGGGGTGAAGCATCTTGAGCGCGACCTCGCGCTCGAGCGAGAGATCCCGCACGCGCCAGACGGAACCGTAGGTGCCGGCGCCGAGCGGCGCGAGCACCTCGTAGTCGTCGCCCGTCGCCCACCGGAGCTGATTCTCCTCCGTGAGCATGGTCGGCTCTCCTGCGACCCGCTCCGCCGCGGGCACCGCCAGGTTGCTCCCCGCGGAGATGCGCTCGATCTGCCGGAGCATCCCCGCCACGCTTGAGAACCGGCTCTCGGGATCGGCTTCCAGCATCCGGTCGACGAGGGAGGCGACCGTCGCCGGACAATCGGGGCGCACGATGCGGATCGGCGGCACGTCGGCCCCCGACGGGAGCTCGCCCGTCAGGATGGCGAACGCGAGCGCGCCGAGTTGCCACTGGTCCGACGCGGGGGTGGGGCGCCAGTCGCCGCCCCACTCCGGCGCCCACGGCGTCCACCGCGCGTCGGGGGTGACACTGGCGGGAATCTCATCGCGCGGGACCACCCACTGCCACCCGAGGGTCCAGATGCGTCCCGTCGGTGTCACATACGCCGTATCGGGACCGAGGGCGCCGTGCGTGTCGCCGGCATCGTGAAGATAGGCGAGCGTGGAGCCGATCGCGCGCAGGATCCGCATCGCGAAGGGGACCGTGTCCGCACCGATGCGGCGCACCCGGTCACCGACGGTCTCGCCCGTGATCCATCGCCGCAGATACCCAGGGCCACGCCGCGCCCCCGCCTGCTGCTGCCAGAAGTGGTAGGTGGTCGGGACGCTCGGATGGCTGCGATGCCCGAGATGCCGCGCCTCGCGGAAGAGCCACGGGTGGTGCGTCGGATCCGGCGCCGTGACCAGCGCGAGCGATCGTCCGATCGCGTCGACCACCTCCTGCGCGTGCCGATACGGCGTGAAGACGCCGGACCCGCCCCACCGCCAATCCGGAGGGAGGACCCAGCCCTCGAGGTGGGGCGGCAGGCCGCTACTGGGCCGATTGTGACCGACGGAGACGTCAGGCATCGCCAGAGTGAAACGTAGTCAGTCGGCGGTCGGCGGCGGGCCGGGGAGACGGATCGTGAAAGTCGCCCCAGCGCCCGGGGTGCTCTCGGCGGTGATTGTCCCGCCCCATCCCTCGACGAGGCGTCGGGCCATCGCCAGGCCGAGCCCGCTCCCGCTTGAGCGCGTCGAGAAGTGTGGGTCGAAAATCCGCGGGAGCAACTCGGTGGTGATCCCCGTGCCGTCATCCTCCACCCGGAGCGTCGCCCCACCCGCCGCGTCCGGCATCGCCGTCACCGTCACCCGTCGCGCATCCGCGAGTCGCGCGTTCTCGAGGAGGTTGAGCAGCACCTCGCGCAGCTCGCGGTCCTGCGCGGTGACGAGGAGCGGCGCGTCCGGGACCTCCGCGCGCCACGCGATCCCCTCCGCGCCGATCCGCTCGAGCTCGACGACGTCGTGCACCGCACGCGCCGCGTCGACCGCGGCGGGCGCCGGTGCGCCCGTCGGCACCACTCCATAGCGGCTGAACGTCCGCGCGAGGTCGTCGAGCCGGTCGATCTCCGCCAGGATGCGCGCGGTGTTCTCCTCGAGGAGGCGCCCGAAGTCGCCGCGTCCGTCACGATGCGCGCGCTGCAGGTGCTGCATGCCGAGCCGCATCGGCGTCAGCGGGTTCTTGATCTCGTGCGCGACCTGCCGCGCCATCTCACCCCAGGCGAGCACGCGCTCCGCGCGCACGACCTCGGTCACATCGTCGATCGTGAGCACGAGGCGACGCCCCGTCGTGCCGAAGCGCGTCGCGCGCACCTGCCATCGCCGGCCATCCCGGTCGACCTCGGTCGCCCGTTCGTCCGACCCCTCGGCACGGCGCGTCGCGACCCACGCGGCGAGGGTGGCGCCGAGTACGACGTCCGCGGGCGTGCCCGGGGGAATCGACGCGCCGAGCATCGCCTCCGCCCGCGGATTCGCGAGGGTGACGCGTCCCTCGCCGTCGAGCGCGAGCACGCCGCTCGCGACGTTGCGCAGGGTGGCTTCGAGACGCCGTTGCGCGGTCTCGAGCTCGGCGCGGCTCTCCGCGAGGTCGACCGTCATCCGCCCGAAGGCGCGGAACACCGGGACGAACTCGATCGGTGGTGGCCCGGACGGCTCCGGGCTCGGGACCCCGCGCGCCACGGCGAGCACGCGGGCCCGGAGCGCCCGGATCGGCTCGGAGAGCTGGCGTGCCCCCGCGCCGCTCGCCCAGAGCGCGACGAACGCGCCGAGCGTCATCGCGAAGAGGAGCAGGACCGCGAGGTCGTTGCGCCGCCGGTCGAGGAGGCGGTCGTCGAGACGCGCCGGGGCTGCGAGCACAAAGGTGACCCCCGAGGCATCGGCCGCGCTGCGGAAGCCGAGGCGCAGCCGCGTGCGACCGAGCGTGGCGACCTCGCCCTGCACCGGGTCATCGCCATCGGCGAGCGCGAGGGCGATGGCGGGGGGGAGAAGGCGCCCCACGGGGGAGAGCGCGTCGAGGACGGGATCGCTCGTCGCGGCGAGCAGGCCGTCCGCGTACAGGAAGAGCGGCGTATCGAAGCGTTGGCTCGCGGCCCGAAGCTCCGAGGCCGTGGTCGAGACCGCGACGCCACGCAGCGTCTCCCGCACCAGCAGGTCCCGCGCCTGCGCATCCTCGAGCTGGAGCCGCTGCACCGACCAGGCGGCGAAGAGCGCGGCCGGCACCGTGAAGGCGGTGAGGAGTGCGATGGAGAGTCGCACGCGGAAGCTGCGCAGGAGGTCGCGTCGCCGACGACGCCACCAGCGTCGCAGGACGCCATCGGCGACGACGATGAGAAGCCAGAGCGCCCCGAGCAGGGCGAGGTCGAACGCCACGAGGAGCGCGCCGCGCATCGTCAGGGCCATCGGGCTGCGGAGGTCGATCTCCGCGTGCAGCCTTCGAGCCCCGGTCGGGGTAACCGTGACCCCGTCGCCGTGGAGGGCATCGCCGCGACGCGCCCAGGTGAGGGCACCCGCCGGAGGTCCGCTGACCGGCGCACCCCCCGCCTCGGCGGCGAGCCGGAGCGCGTACGGCGGTTCGGGTGAGGGGGGCGGTGCGAACCCGAGCAGCGCACCGAACGCATCCGGCGTCACGAGCGCCGAGCGCGGGGCGACGACGATCGTCGTCGCCGTCCCGTCGTCGTGCGGGGCGGCAAGCACGAGATGCACCCCGGGATCACCGGGGACGGCCTGCAAGACAGCGACCCCCGTCGACTGCACCTCGCGGGCGAAGCGCTCGATTCCCAGGGTGATGCCTGGCCCCCGCCGCACGCGCACTTCATCGAAGCGCGACCCATCGGGGGCCCAGGTGGCGATCTCGATCGGATAGTCGGTGGCGGCCAGCTCCGTCGCGCGGAAGGCGTCGAGCATCTGCACGCGCGTCCGTGCCGCGGCGGCGCGGTCGAGCGAGGCGGCCGCGCGCTGCAGGAGCCCTGCCGCCATCGGATCCGCCGTCTCAAGCCCACGGACGTCGGCCTCGGCGAGCGCCACACGGTCCCGGGTGGTCGAGAGCCAGACGAGTGTGGTGGAGCCACACGCCGCGACGAAGGCGACCGGGACCACCACCGCGCGGCCGCGTCGGGAGAGCCCGAGCGCGAGGATCGCCACGACCCAGAACACCGGGTGCCAGGCGGGAAGGCGGGCCGGCGGCTCGAGCAACAGCACCGCGCTGAGGGCGGCGAGTGCCGCGAGCACCGGGGCGACCCAGACGGGGAGTCCACGCGCGCCGCCCATCGCGAGCCGACCGGCGATGACGCCGGGGAGGAGCACGACCGTCGCCGCCAGGAAGAACGCGACCTGCCACGCGATCCACAGGGTGACCGAGGCGCCGGCCATCGGCAGCTGGATTCCGCCGGCGAGGGCGCGGAGGGCGAAGGGGCCGATTCCGGCCACGACGGCGAGCGCCCCGAACGCGACGGGTCGGGAGGGCCGCCAACTGGCGGCCCGGACGGCGGTCAGCATCGCGAGCAGCAGCAGCCCGCTCGACAGGGCGACGCTCGCGGCGTTGGCGGTGAAGGGACCGCCGAGCGCGACGAAGAAAACCGAGGGATCAAAGACGACGGAGCGGTTCGAAAAGCCCGCGGATGGCACCGCGGCTACGACGGCGACCGCGGCGCACCAGACGGCGACGCGTTCCCAGAGCGGCCCGCCGCGCCGCCAGGCGGTCGCGACGAGCCCCAGCACGACGAGCCCGAGGAGCGCAACGACCCACGGGAGCGCCCGCTCCTCGGTGGCGAGTCGGCCCGCATCGGCGTCGAGCGGCAGCGGTCGCGCCGCGGCGACGGGGCCGTCGCCGAGGTCGAGCACCACGGCGTCCGGCACGCCGGCGGCATCCCCGGGGTCGCCGTAGGCGAAGCCCGACAGGCCGTGCTGCGTCGCGAGCGACGCATCGAGCGGTGCTGCCATCGCGAGCGCGGGGCGCACCGCGTGGAGCAGCGTCGTCGCCACGGCGACCCGACGCCCCTCGCGCGCGGCCGCGTACACGACCACGTGGTAGGGGGTGATCAGCAGCCCGCGCGGAGCGGCGAGGGAGTCGAGCGAGACGAGGAGCCGACCCGACCACGCGTACGGCCGACCATCCACGGCGACGACGATGGCTCGGTCCGCCCCCGACGGGCGGACGCGGTCGAGGGCGGCGAAGGCGGCACGGCGGTCTGAGGGCACGGCGAGGGCCGATGCCGCCAGCGCCTCGAGACGTGTCCCCTCGGCCGCGACGGCAGCGCG
>Ga0078894_10002759_pt1 | contig 13282 bp, 10 predicted proteins | sample LauGreSu1BDMLBSD_2_FD_67506 | JGI IMG/M metagenome (GOLD analysis project Ga0078894, IMG submission 67506) | Freshwater lake microbial communities from Lake Michigan, USA - Su13.BD.MLB.SD (version 4) (version 4) | ecosystem: Environmental > Aquatic > Freshwater > Lake | place: Lake Michigan...
AATACACTATATCATACAATACACTATATCATACAATACACTATATCATACAATACACTATATCATACAATACACTATATCATACAATACACTATATCATACAATACACTATATCATACAATACACTATAACATACAATACACTATACACTAATATTTATTATTTGAACAATACATATAATAAACGCATATAATACAAAACGAGAAATGAGTTATTCAACGAGAATCCATTGTGATAACGACCAATGGCTCAACTTAAAGCCTTTAAGTCTTTCACAATAATATATATTACACATATTGGGGGTGGCGGGGAATAGAGACATGTGTTGTGTAATGGTGGCTTAATATAAAGCCTTTATATCTGTTTGCAAATATACAATAGTTATTAATGCCGGAGGCTTATGTGCGCGAAGCGCACTACAGGCAGCGCAGCTGCCAAGGGAAGTACCGTCTAGAAACCGTAGGTTTCTGACAAAAATTGAAATGCTTTTTTATTTACACCTTCCATGCATTAATAACTCAAAAACAATACTATTCGAAACAAAACCTTAAACAAACGCGAACTAATAACATGTCTGCCACTGCCGCCACCGTTGAAAGAAAACCCAGAGCTCCCAGAAAACTCAAGGTTGTCAATGTCGTAGAAGCCGCACCCATTGCCGCACCTGAACCCGACCTCATCGTTGAACAACTCATTCGCTCTACTTCTGCTCCCATTTCCAACTTCACCGCTGACGTTGTTGTCAATAACACGCCTGTTGTTGAAACTCCTTCTAAACCCAAACGCACTTACAACAGAAAACCCAAAACCGACGAGGAAGAGGACGACGTCGCTCCTGCTGAAACCAAACCCAAGACCACCAGAAAACCCAAAACCGACGAGGACGAGGACGACGTCGCTCCTGCTGAAACCAAACACAAGACCACCAGAAAACCCAGAAAACCCAAAACCGACGAGGACGACGTCGCTGACGCCGCTCCTGCTGAAACCAAACCCAAACGCACTTACAACAGAAAACCCAAAACTGACGTTGTAGATGCCAATGAACACGATACTGAGCCTGCACCTGATACTGAGCCTGCACCTGAAACCAAACCCAAACGCACTTATAACAGAAAACCCAAAAACACTACCACTCCGCTTCCTCAGAACACACCCGCCATTATTCCAGACCCTTTCACTCCCTCTCCCTCTATCATCCCATCACCCACTCACGACGACATAGAAGTTGAAGAATGCGCCATCAACGGTATCCTCTTCTACAAAGACAACAACGGACAACTTTACGATCACAACACTTTCAAACCCATTAACATGTAAGTATCACTTTATAACCTTGTAATCACTTTATAACCTTGTAATCATATTTTAACTACAACAACTAAAGCCATAAGGCTTTTTTACTTTTATTTGTTTAAACCCTTGAAGAATTAAAATGGGACATTTTATTTCTTCAAGAGTCGGATATCGGTAATGAATTGTAATGACGCCCCTTCGGGGCGTGCCATTTCAAACCTTCACCGGTATAATATTTATTAACTAAAGGGAGGGGGCCCATAGCCCCTGGAATTGAAAAGCTTTTTTTATTCGCAGTGTAGCTATATATATCACACATGTAATTTATTATTATTTATAACAAAACATGAACCAATTCATTCTCATGAACACTCAGCGCGGTAAGACTGCTCTTACCAAACAAACTATACGCACTATCACTGAACAAGACCCGTATTTCATCCCGTTCTTTGTGCTCGATAATAATACTGCGCTAGCCGTGCAATTTCAGCAAGCCGTGTCCGATTTGGGAAAAACATTAGCATTACATTCACTTGGCAACACAACCACGGACGCAATAAAAGAATATATTGAACTATACGTAAATCATCACTATTTCAAAAATATTTATGATTTAAACTTACCATTTGATGTATTGCAACATATTGTGTCATTTATTACGCCCATAAATAATACACTAAACCAATCTAATAACATTACCGGGAACCGTAGGTTCCCGACACCTTGTATTATGGGCCTTTGCAACAAATATCAAATACCACGTTTGGCCTATTTAATGCACTATGCCGCATCATTTGGCTTCAAACCACTATTAATAGTAGATGAGGCAGACCGCACATATCCTCACTGCCGCAATAAATTGTATCCACTCGCAGAACAAACCATATTTGTATCTGCCACAATAGGGCGTTTGAATAGATACGAAGAGTGCGTCGCCGCTAGTATCGTGAGCGCACCCTTATCCGAACAATACTGCGGCATTATTACGAACGAAACAGCCCAAACACAAATATATGACATCGACGGCTATAAAGAATTATCCGCACTTCAATGCTTACGCGACAAACGCGATTATTTCTTCGGCCGCGTTGTGGGCCAAGACGGCGTAGTCAGACACCGCAAAGTGTTAATACACGGCTCATTCATTTTGCGCATGACCGAATTAACGCGCACACTCGCATCAGAAGGCTGGAGCGTTATATGCGTTATTGGCCCCGGCACATATGCAGCAAAAGACGGACGCATATTAGGCGGCGTCAAAAATCGCAAAATATCCGTGTCACAATCTATCGCCGCACTATGTGCTAAGTATAGATTATGTGAAGACCGGCCATTGGCTGTCATCGGAAATCGCAAAATGGACCGCGGTATCACATATCACAGTTGGGACGGCGGCATCATATTCACGGACTGTTTATTGGGCCATATTAATGCCACGGATTCAGCAGTGCAAAAAGCGGGCCGTTTAGCGGGCAATGTGGCGCGCAGACCCGAATTTATTGGTGTAGCTACTTGGTGGAGCAATGCGAAAACATTGGAGCGTATTATTAAACAAAATACTACTGTTATGATGGTTGAGCCAGAACAACCATTATCTACTATATTCAATAAAAACATCAAAATATATGGACCATTCAAACACAAACACTTATTACAAGCACACAGACATTTAATTAAACAGCAAGGTAAGTCTTTTATTAAATTTGGCGCACCATATTTACGCGAAGCATACAATTCCACAATAGATATGTGTTTAATATTATTAGACACATACACACTATTCGCCGCTAAAATAAACAACACTTATTTCATTTGCTCCAGGGAACTCATTTCTCATTAGTTTGAACATTATAATATAATTTTAAACCCTTGAAGAATTAAAATGGGACATTTTATTTCCCCGAAGGGGCGTGCCATTTCAAATCTTCACCGATATCCGACTCTTGAAGAATTTTAATTCTTCAAGGGTTTAAATACAAATCTTCACCGGTATAAATACCACAACTAAAAGCCTTAGGCTTTTTTACTTGGGCGGAACACACCTAACCTTGGCTGTCGATAGTTTTGATACAGTGCTATATCTTGAGCTCCGAACCACATTTGAATATAACATTTTAGTGCTTATATTTTGTTTCGTGGGTTTTTTGGGTTCAATAGAAGATAAAGTTCCATCTAATGGTGTGCGTGTCCATTTTGTAAAAGCTCTGCGTGGAAGCATTTTCTGTTATATATAAGTTATAAGTAAATAACAGAAACAAACACATCTTTATAATTAAAAAATTTGGGAGAGATAACATCGAACATACATATGAGGCCGCCTTCAGTCGTTTAAAGAGAATGCATTTATAATTAATACCGGAGGTTAAAAGGGAGGTACCGTCTAGGAACCGTAGGTTCCTGACCTTACACGTATGCGGACATATTAAGCATTGATTCCGCGGGCAAAGACGAAGTGTCGGGCTCTGGTTCAGACGTGGAAGACGGGGATGTGCCATTTAAAACTGCTAAACGTGATTTAATATCTTCACTTGTTCCTTCTCCTTCTCCTTCTCCTTCACTTTCCATATTTTCGATTTTTCTTACGGGCTTCGTATCTTCAGCCAATAACATATAATTAACTTGGTCAATTTCGGGAACAGCTGCCTCGAACCCTTCTCTCCCGGGCATCAAAGATAAAAGCCAAGAAAACAACAAAATAGCAAAAACCAATGCTAAAACCGTTTTAAGAGTAGTATTCATATTATACTATAAAACAATATAAAACTTATTTAATTTGCCCATGTCGAGTTAATTCAAATACTTTATTACCTAAAAAGACCAAATACGAGGATAGACCAACAGTAGCTAAAGGCATGCCTATTTTAAATAACGCAGTAATCGCGTTCGGGGTATATATTGACCCGGCTTCTAAAATAGATAATCCCGCCAACACGTAAGTAATGCCATATAACGGTTTTTCGTAATGATTATATGAATACTCCGGGTCTTTTGCGCGCGTTCCATGCAACCACGCTGTAAAACCCAACATACTTAACCCGAATATTAAAATAATTAAGTATTTATATTGATGTTTTACGAATAATAAAAATAAAATAGCAAGAGGTGTTAATATTCCAAAAATAAAACGATTAATTGCTAATGTTGTGTTTATTTCAGATTCGCCATACATTTTTCCTTCTGACCCCATTAATGCAATGCCCAATGAAATGACCACCACACACAATAACACACGCAATATCCATGCGCCTAATAAATGTGTGTTTAACAGTGGGTCAATTATATAATTAAATATTTCACGCAAATCTTCCCACCTGTAAAAAATCGCAATAGCACTAACGATGGTTAGAGCAATAGTAGAAATAGAAATGTCTTTAATTTCTTCTATTAACGCCCGAAACGATTGGTCTAACTTAAACTGGTCTTGTTTATCTGCTGCATATTCCATTACCATTTTATCGTATCCCACCGTCGTTAATAACACCCCCACAAACATTAAAATAGCACCCGCCGAAAATAAATACGCAATATATTTGTGTTTTGATGTGGGTCTAATAGTGTATTCCAGCACATCTAACGCAATTGAAATGCCAAAGAGCGCAGCAAACACATTTAAAACATTAAACCCTACAACCTCTAATGTGGTCGATGTTTTAAGTATAACCGATGAAATAATAAAAAGCGTTATGAAAAACAAATATCGAATAAATGGAAAACACGTCACCATTTGTATCACAACTAAACTATACTCACATTTACAAACAAAATTGATTTAGGTTTTGTGTATATAAATAATTACATAACACACAATATCACAATGCGATTCCAATTAATCAGCGACATTCACCACGAGTTTTTGAAGGGCAAAATATACAATAAAATAGTGCCTAAATGTTCCACATTAGTTTTGGCCGGAGATATTGGTAACCCATTACAACCATCTTACGGCATGTTTCTCCGCAAAATGGCCGGGTTATTTGACCACGTAGTTCTCATACACGGCAATCACGAATATTATTGCAACACTTATTCAGATGCTATCCAACGCACCCACGACATTTGCGCCGAAATAAATGCGTTCAAACCATCTGTGCATCATGAAAGCGAACTCAAGGGCAAAATTCATTTCCTGAATAATTCACACGTGGATATCAAGGGCACCCGTTTCATTGGTTCTACACTATGGTCTAAATTAGACGCGGATGTACCACTAATAGGCGACCGCAACATAAAGGGGTTTTCAATCGATTGGTATAATCAAATGCACACTGAATCGCGCCAGTATTTAAGAACAGCCATAACAGAATCGCCATTGCCGGTAGTAGTAATAACACATCATTTGCCGTCGTTTTCATTAATTGCGGCCAAATACAAAAAATATGGCATGCTAAATCAATGGTTTGCAAGCGACAACGATGATTTAATTGCATCTGGATGCAGCAAGATTAGAGCATGGGTATATGGACATACACATGACCCGGCAATATCAAATATTAATGGAGTGGATTTAATTTGTAATCCGGTGGGCTATCCGGGAGAGAGGCCACAACAACAACAGGTAAGTAATTATGAAGGTGAAAGTGAAGATGAAAAAAACGATACAACTATTGAAGTTGAATTATAATGGAAAATATTGATTATTAAATGTATTTCTCGGGGTTTTAACAAATACAAAATGACCTAATGCCATTAATCCAACACTAAATGCAGCATCACAACTGGCCAGATAATAGTCATATTTTTTGAGTAATTTATCGTCATATTTTTGCAATACATAATCTCGTTCATTTAACAACATTTGTCTCCATTCGCGACATGTGCGTGCATAATGATGCCCCCCAAAACATTCACTATGAGATAACTTTATTTCTGGTATTTGTATCGCAGTATCCGTAATCCAATCATGCATTGGTATTTGACCTCCTGGAAAAATATGTTTGGTAATAAACGTGCCATTTTCCACCATTTGTTTGGGAGTGTTAGTGGGTGATACTATAGAATGAATAACAGCACGACCTTCCGGTTTTAACACATTAGCAACCATTTTTAAATAATCTGCTGCATTTTCATATCTTACATGTTCAAACATGCCAATTGAATAAACTGCATCAAAATGTTGGTGGTATTCGGGAGATAATAATTCTCGCCAATCACGATTAATCACAGATACATGCTGCGTGTCAAAGGTTTTATTAATATATTTAATTTGTTCTTCGCTAATAGATAATCCAACAACATGTGCGCCAGTTTTTTCACTCACATAATTTGCAATATGACCCCATCCACAACCAATATCTAATATTTTCGCGCCAGGTTTCACATTCATCTTTTTAATTATCAAATCCACTTTATTTTTTTGTGCTTCATCCAATGTGCATTCTTCGGAAGTAAAAAACGCACATGTGTATGCTTTCAGCGCAGATTCTTTCAAATATAAATCATAAAAATCATTACCAATATCATAATGCCCTTGAATGCGTTCTTTATCTTTTTCCGCCGAACTACATACCAATTTATTCATGTTCAATAATTTTGAAAATCCTCGCGTCCAAACTGTTTCATCTCCCGAATTTGTGCGGAAATTAAAATATAAATTATACAAAAATGCCGTTATATCCGGACTATTCCACACACCATCAACATATGTTTCTCCTAACCCCACATCTGAGTCAAACAATAATCGAGTCCAAAATTTTGACTCATCTAACACCGTAATTGATGCAGTATTTGTTTGTTTTACATCACCTACTTGCAATATAATCTTTCCAGACGCATCATTAAAAACCAAACCCGCAGTTGCATTATTTAACATTAAAGCCACCAAATACTTATGAAATGGCCAATAATAAAACAATAACCAAAGTAATATTATAAATGCAACTAAAATGCCATATATTTCATACATAATTGTATAATTATGTATAAATAAAAAATAAAACTAAAATAAACGACATCACATATATGTTTCCCGAATCCACGCTTCCAATAATACTAAATCACATGTCATCACATTCTGTTTAAACCCTTTCGTTGGAAAAAACTTGGGCGTTTTCATGCTATTTGTCTTGTAAAAAATATATAAACCATATTTGCCCTTTCTAACACTCAAATCCGGCGTTATTTCGCGTAAAATGTTGGGGTTTGTTGCGTTAGTTGTGTTGGTTGTGTTCTCTCCCGAATGTTGAATTCCCAATGGGCTTAAAAGTGAAACCACATCACTTAATGTTATTTCTCGAGCGGGTTTATTTATATCTAATGACTTGAGCGACACTGTGTTCTCGCCGTGTTCAATGTATAATCCAAATTTGCCCGATTTGAGTAAAACCGGTTCTCCTAAATATTCTCCCAAAACTTCGTTCGGAATTTCCACTAAATCTTGGAAAGTGTATTCTTTTCGTTCCAATTTGCCTAAATCAACCACAATGTCTTTTCTCACACTCTCATATTCCCAACTATCGTCCGTGCGTTTGCGCAGCGTTTGTCCCGCGGAAGTAAAAACAAATTCATATCCGCTATCATCTTTTAGTTTGAACACTTTCTTTTCAACACCTTCTAAATCTTTCAATAAAGCTCGTAAATCGTTGCTACATGTGCGACAAACACTTGGCCAATCCTGAATCTCTCCCGAACTAATTTTATCTAAAGCTTCTTCCATCAAACTTGTGTATGAATAATCAAAGACCATCCCTCCACCTCCACGGGTCGGGCGTTTGTCAAAGACCATCCCTCCACCTCCACGGGTCGGGCGTTTGTCAAAGACCATCCCTCCACCTCCACGGGTCGGGCGTTTGTCGAAGACCTGCTCCGAATTCGCAAAATGGTCGGTCAAGAATTCGGCGGCCAATCTTCCTAAAGGTTGCAACACCAATTTGTTGGATTCGTTGCCAAAAATTCGTTTATTTGCTAAAAGTGTTAATTTACCATCCGAAGTCAAACAATACTCGGCACAATTGATTTCTTTTCCGGGCACATCTTGTTTGGCTACATACCCGCGGTCTTTGAGTGTTTCCACAATAGATGCAAAAGTAGATGGTCTCCCGATTCCTAAATCTTCCAGCTTTTTAATCAAAGACGATTCAGTAAAATGTCCAATGCGGTCGCGCATATGAGCTGATGTTTTGATTTCAGACCAACCAACCTGTTTCCCATTCAACATGTTCAAGTAATGCAACAACGAAGATGCAATATTTGCTAAATCTGTAGGTGTTTCGGGTTCTTTCAATGAAACAACTTTCCATCCTAAATTGATGGGAATTTCAACCGATGTGTTCCATTTGGCTTTGTTGCCATCTTCTAAAACAGAACTAATATGGACTTTGCTTACTTTGTATTCAGCTGCCGACATGCAACTCTCCACGGTATTTTGCCAAATGAGCCGGTAAAGAGCATTCACCGATGCATTTTCAGTAGTAATATACGACATATTCACGTTAGTGCATCGAATTGCTTCATGTGGAGTATCTATTGGGGTTTCTCCTAAATGTTCTTGGTTGGTTGCATTTTCTTGTTGCGATATGGAATTCACTAAAACGCCTAAATACTTGGGATCTGTGTATTTTTGGGTAATAAAGGTCTTTACTTGTTGCAAAAACACCGGCGAATATGTCTCTGCATCAGTGCGCATATATGTGATTAACCCTTGTTGATACAGCTGTTGCGCCATATCCATTGTTTGTTTGGGCGACCATCGCGATGTTTGCAGCAATCGTGAAGTGGAAAAAGGTTTGGGCGGTTGTCGAATTGAATCGGTGGTTTTTCCAATGGTTAAAATGTGTCTAAATGTCTTGGTTGATTCAAAAAATGCTAAAGTTTCTTCTTTTGTTTGAAATTCATGATCCAACACGAATTCAATGTTTCGGTCCGTAAATTCACCTTTTGCCCGATAAAACACACTCGATTCAGCTTCTTGTTCTCTCTTGAGCTCATTATCGAGCACTAACCTCAATGCGGGTGTTTGGCATCGTCCGGCACTGAGTGCGTTTTTCTTATTGCTAAATATGTGTCGCCATAACACGGGACTAATGCGAAACCCAACTAACATATCCAGCACTTGTCGGGCGAATTGGGCATGAACTAAACACATATTAACAGTGCGAGGTGATTGGATGGCGGCTAAAATGGCGGGTTTGGTGATTTCGTGAAAAATAATGCGATGTGTTAGCTCAATATCAAGACCAAATGTGTCGCAAATATGCCATGCGATGGCTTCGCCTTCGCGGTCATCGTCGGAAGCTAAATAAATGTGTTCGGGAGAGTAAAGTGAAATAGTGTGGCGCATTTTATCGACAATATCTTGTTTGGTGGGGTCGATTGTAAAAGTTATTGCATAATCGTTTTTCACGTCGATGGAACTTAACCCCGCAATGGCGCGAAAGTGGCCACATGAGGCGATACACTGGTAATCGTGGCCTAAGTATTCTTCTATTTTGTGGCATTTTGAAGGCGATTCGACGATTACTAAGTATTTTTTGGCGGCATTAGATGTGATTTTATTATGATTGTGTATTGGGTTAGTTGGGCGTTTGTAATATTTTTTAGGCGGCATTATTGCTTATTTAATAAGGAATAATAATGATATATCTTTATATGATGAATATTATTTAGTATTGTGAGTGTAAAATATTTTTCATACCAAAAACCTAGTTAAAGCTATTATGTGTTTTATATTATAATGGAGCAAGACGAAAACAATCCATACAAAACAACTAATTTATTGGAAAATGCGGGTTTTCAGCCGGATACAATTGTTCAGTCTGTTATTGATTCGTTTATGAAGAGGGCGAAAATAGGTAAAGAAAAGTATGGTCAAACATTAGACCGAGAAGATTTGTCAGTATTAGATTGGATTCAGCACGCCAAAGAAGAACACATGGACGCAATTTTATATTTAACTAAGTTAGAAAAAATGTTGGGAGGCAACAAATAAATATAAAAAATATAAAGACACCAACATAAAACTATTAACTTAAATACAAAAAATGAGTAATGGTGATGGTGTCGGTGCCGATAAAGCAACCATTTTAATTTCGGACCGCGATTATACGAGTTGGCAGATTGATGGTGTTCCGTTTGGATATAATGCCCCAACGGAAAATAGTGAAGAAAGGGAAAGGTTCCTGACATTCAATCCATTGGAAAAAAAAATATTTACGTGTGATGTGATAGATATGAATACATGTGAAGTGGTGTATTCGCCGGTGCGAAATAAACAGCAGATTGCTGGGGTGTTGATGTTGGAGGGTAATAAAACGTTTGGTCGAACGGCGAATAAGAAGCGATTATTGTATCGTTGTATTCCCAATGATAAATATTTGCCGGTTTTTTTGGTGCCGTATGAAATAAAATTGGGGTTTGAAAAAAACACGCATAATAAATATGTGGTGTTTGAGTTTGATTCATGGACAGCAGCGGAAAAACATCCACATGGTTTATTAGTGGAAGTTTTGGGCGATGTGGGCGAATTGAACGCATTTTATGAGTATCAACTGCATTGTCGGAGTTTAAATCAACCCATGACGGCGCTTAACACGTCAATAAAAAAACAAATATCGGGCCATATAGACGATTACAAAACAACTATTCGAAACTGTTATATACCATTAAAACAGCAAGAACAAACGCCGCCTTTTATATTTACAATTGACCCGAAAGGGTCGCAGGATTTGGACGATGCGTTTTCGGTGTGTCGCCTAAACGAAACCCGCACGGAAATATCGGTGTATATATCAAATGTGTATGTGTGGTTAGATGTGTTGAATTTGTGGTCGTCGTTAAATAAACGCGTTAGCACTATTTATTTGCCAGATAAAAAGCGTCCCATGTTGGCTGCCGCGATTTCAGATGATTTGTGTAGTTTGTGTGTGGGAAATAAATTTGTGTTTGCAATGATGGTGGAATATTCAGAAGCGACACAAACTATTATGTGGGAAACATTGCGGATGGAAACTAAAGAGGTGGTTGTGAATGCGAATTTTGTATATGATAGTGCGGAGTTAGAGTCAAATTCACATTATCACAAATTATTGCAAATAACGCGAAATGTGGCAGGTAAATATGATACAATTAAAGATAGTCATGATGTGGTTTCGTTTTGGATGGTGCAAATGAACCGTGTATGTGGCGAAAAATTGTTTGAGTGCGGCGCGGGTATATTTCGCACGCTGGAAATCAAAGATAAAACCAAAATGCAAGAACAACAGGTTGATTTAAATATATCGGATAAAGCCGCAATGTGTATTAAAACTTGGCGTAATACGATAGGTAAATATTGTCCGTTTAGTGCGCTTGAAGATGGTCAAACACATGAAATGTTGAAAATAGAGCATTATGTGCAAATCACAAGTCCAATACGCAGACTGGTGGATTTATTGAATCAAATGTTATTTTTTAAGCACGCTATGGGAATGTCATTAAGTGAAAATGCGGAGGGGTTTTTGAATGGGTGGTTAAGTGAGAGCAAAATGGAATATATTAATATAACGACACGATATATTCGCAAAGTGCAAACCGATTGCGAAATATTATATAAATGCACACAACACCCTGAATGGAAAGAAACCGAATTGGACGGAGTGGTGTTTGATGAGGTGCAAAGATCAGACGGAACATATGCATATATGGTCTATTTGGAACAACCGCAAATATTAACGCGAGTATATAGCTTATGCACGCTGCCTCCGAAATATAAGTTTAAAATATTTTTATTTGACGATGAAACTAAATTATGCACCAAAGTTCGTGTGGTGGCCAATACACACTAACCAAAGTGCCATAAAAAATAGAAATATTTATTTTATTTTTTTGTAATAAAAAAAGTTTTCTAATTAAAAGTTTTTTAATGTGGTAAAGATGGGGTATATTGGGTAAGGGAGGGGGTCGTAGGGGGAACCGTAGGTGCCCCTACTTTGACAATAGTTAATTTATGGGTTTCTGGGTTTATGAGCAACTTTACCTGTGTGGGATATAGCAGTGATTTTTCTTGCTTGTTATACGCCGGATAGCTTGCGCCTATATATTTGAGCGGTTTAAAATTGTGTGTCTTAGGGTCTATATGTTCTGCGCCAATAGTCATCTCTGCGATAAACCGGTCTTTGTTTTCGCGTTGTGCTGGATACATCATCGCTGCCTTGGGATATAGTCTGGGGATTTGTCCGCTCTTGATCCGACAAACGGATTGCGTATCTAAACTATGTTCGAGTTCTTGTGTGCCAACCAGTGGTTCAGTGGTGTTAGTGATGCGATATGAAATAAATTGCTTGATAGATGTGTGTGTTTTTATGGTGCTTTTGTTGCAGATGATTTCATGTACTATGTTCTCGGAGAATATAATTATGTGGCCAGGTGGCACTTCGATTACCGTCTTTTGCGCGTTGTATGTGTCGTACATATCAAGCGGTATTTTGGCGAACCCCAGTCTGCGGCTATTCTCGTGGTGTGTGGCGAGAACGCAGGAGAATTTTTGCACGTCTTCGTCTAAGTTCAGCCAGCCGCCAAATACTACGTCATTGTCCAGAGAATATGGCGATTCGTCGCGATGCCACGACTCTTTGGTAGGCACATCTAATGGCGGGCGCACCATGAATCGGTCGATGACAGTTTCGAGGGAGGCGCCAGGCATATATGTGTGTATATAGTCGCGAAGCACGCTGTGTATGAGGTAGTATGTGATGTCGTTGCGGAGTTTGCGAGAGAACATATTGTGGAATACAGATGGGTTGCCGATGAATGCAGTGCCGCCGATATTATAGCGCGACTCAGGTTCTTTGGTTATTTCGCTGAGTTTGGGGTGCTTTATAAACTCAGGCATAGTTGTGAGTGCTTGTTCAAATTCAGTGCGCAGTGTGGCGAGATTTTCAACAAAGTATGGTATGCGCAGGACTAAAACACCCTGCTCGTATAGTTGTTGTGCGTTAGGCATTATTTTGTTGTTTGCATTGCTTATTATGTTTAATATATATATTCAATTTTATTATACAGTGCAATGTATTAT
>Ga0078894_10002760_pt1 | contig 13276 bp, 4 predicted proteins | sample LauGreSu1BDMLBSD_2_FD_67506 | JGI IMG/M metagenome (GOLD analysis project Ga0078894, IMG submission 67506) | Freshwater lake microbial communities from Lake Michigan, USA - Su13.BD.MLB.SD (version 4) (version 4) | ecosystem: Environmental > Aquatic > Freshwater > Lake | place: Lake Michigan, USA...
TTCCGATATGATACAATAATTAAGAGAATATCCTAGGAGGATTAAATTGGCAACAACAGTATATGATGTAGAAGAGATTCAACTACAAAATGGCGCAACAGTAAAGCTAAAGCCTTTAACCATTAAAGAGCTTAGAAAGTTTATGGCCGCTATCAGCAAGACAGCAGAAGTAACTACAGAAGACGAAACATTAACCATTCTAATCGATGCATGTGCGGTGGCACTTGAAAAGCAGCTTCCAGAATTGGTAGCAGATAGAGATGCATTTGAAGATGTACTAGACGTACCTACAATCAATCGCATCCTTGAAGTTTGCGGTGGCATTAAGATGGATGATCCAAATTTGCTAGCAGCAGCGGTTCTAGCTGGTCAGAACTAGATCTAGCTGCGTTAGAAGGAGAAGTATTTCTAATAGGAAACTATAAGAATTACGAGGAATTGGAAGACAGTCTTTCAATGCCAGAATTGATTCAGACTTTTAAATCAATGCAAAAGACTGAATCAGAAAAAAGAAAGTTTTTGGCCGCAATACAAGGTGTAGATCTTGAGGGTGGTGAAGAAGAAGAAAGCAAGAGCTTTGAAGATGTAAGAAGAAGAGCTCTTGGAATAACTGCAGATGCAACTGATGTTGTTTCATTACAAGGTCAGTTTGCTTCAGAAGCAGGGTTTGGTATCGGAGCGGGACTCGGATACAAAAAGGAGTAAGAGTTGGCAGATCAAAATATAGTAACCAACATAACTGCTACGGCTAATTTTTCTAGCCTAACAGCGCAGTTACAAGCGGTTACTTCGCAACTCTTAAAACTCCAAGCAACAACTATTGGTTTAAATAAAAACCTAACTAGCCAGGTTGGAGTCATGAATCGTCAGTTTGACGAAACCATGCGCTCCACTGGCCAGTTTGCTAGACACTTTGTAACACTCACTTCTGACGTATCTAAGTTTGGACAAAATCTAGACAGCGGAAGAATGAAGCTGGGAGAATATTTTAGAACCTGGCAAGGACACACAAGAAAAACCAGCACACTTGTAAGAGAGTTGGCTAAGCAGCAGGTAATGCTTGAAAATGCTGTTGTCCAACCGCTTGGTAAAAATGCTCAAGGCTTAATGCAGTACAACGTAATGGTTCAATCTGGATTAGATGCAACAAAAAATAAGTCGGCATTACTAAGACAAGAGCTCTCAATCATGAACAAGGTCATGAATGATGGAGCAAATCAATTAATCAACTGGGGTAAGAATACTCAGTGGGCAGGACGTCAGTTAACAGTAGGACTCACAGTCCCGCTTGCAGCATTTGGAATGGCTGCAGCAAAAGCATTCAGGCAGGCAGACGAAGAATTAGTAAGACTCACAAAGGTTTATGGCGGATTAACTGCAACATCATCAGCAGATTTATTAAGGGTTAGAAAAGACGTATCTGCGCTATCTAGAGAATTAGCATCTGGCTTAGGTGCAAACTTTACAGAGACAATTGCATTGGCTGCTGATATTGCGGCAACTGGTAAAGAAGGAGCAGATCTTTTAGATTCAACTAGACAAACAACCAGACTTGCAATTCTTGGTGAAGTTGACAGACAAGAAGCAATGAAAGCGACACTGTCTATCCAGACAGCGTTTGGACAAAGTACTGAAGAGCTTGCCCAATCTATTGACTTCCTTAACGCAGTTGAAAACCAGACATCAACAAGCCTTGCAGATTTAGTTGAAGCAATTCCAAAAGCAGGTCCAGTCGTTAAAGCTCTTGGCGGAGATGTTCAGGACCTTGCACTTTATTTAACAGCAATGAGAGAAGGCGGAATTAATGCTTCTGAAGGAGCAAACGCACTCAAGTCTGCATTGGCGTCTGTTATTAACCCAACCAAGGTTGCCAAAGAACAATTTATGAGCCTAGGTATTGATCTTGAAGGAATAGTAAATAAAAATGCTGGCAATCTAACTGGCACAATAATGGCGCTTAAAGATTCTCTAGACGCACTAAAGCCTCTTGAAAGAGCTAGAGCAATTGAACAATTATTTGGAAAGTTCCAGTTTGCAAGAATTAATGCTTTGTTTGAGAATCTTGGAAAAGAAGGAAGTCAGACATTACAAGTTCTAGACTTGATGAAAGCAAGCACACAAGATTTAGCAAGCATATCTGAGCGAGAATTAAAAGCAATGACAGAGTCTGCTTCTGGTAAATATAGACGAGCATTAGAAGCAGTTAAAGCAGACTTAGCGGTAATTGGAGAACAATTCCTTAAGGTCGGAACATTTGTATTAAATGCAATAGATGGAATTGTTAAGTTTATCGGAAACTTGCCAGGCCCAATCAAAGCGGTTCTAGGATTTATTGGATCACTTACTGCAATTGCTGGTCCTATCATTATGTTAACTGGTGTACTTGCCAACTTCTTTGGATATATCGTTAAGGGTATATTTGCACTTAAGAATATTGGCAAGGGTGGCTCAGGATTCAAACTTCTTACGCCAGAAATAATGGCAGCAGAATCTGCAGCCAAAAATGTAGAGCAAGCATTTTATAGTGATACTAAAGCGGCAGCAACATTCTCCGATGCAGTATTAACATTAGCTGCGTCATTTGAAAAGCTAAGACAAAATGCAATGTCTGCAACAGTTGCAACATCTAATAGCATGTCTACTGTTGCTGGCAATACAGTAATTGCAGGCGGAGGAAGAATTGTAGATAAGGATAACCCGCTTGTAGGTAAGCCGTATTCAAGAGACATGTCTCATGTTATCCCAACTGGATCTAAGACCCCTCAGCAAAGAGCAGACGAAACAATATTCTCTACAGTTCCTGGTCCTAAGCCAGTAAATCTAAGACTTTCAAATTCACCTCAAACATACATGACCGATGACCTGCCAAGAATTCATGGAGTTACTGCAATCAATGGAGTTTCAAATGGAATAGTTGCAGCAGAAGCTGCTAAGTGGCACTCTATGACAGCAGCAATTGCTATGCAGTCAAAAGCAGAATTGGCAATGCTTAAAACAGAAGTTGCAGCAACAGGAACAGTAACAGCGTCACTTGCAGATTCGTATCAAGCACTTCTTCCACAAATGACAAAAATAACATCCCTTGCTGCAGATGAAACAGCATTGATAGTTCAACAGCTACAGGCTGGTAAAATTACCGTTGAAACAGCAAGAGCTAAAATATTTGCATTAAATGCACAGGTAGAAGCAATGATGGTGCAAACAGCACAAGGAGTTGCGACGGCTCAAGCAAGAAGTATTAGTTTAACTACAGTACCGCTAACATCTCAACCAGTTGTTAGCGCAACTGGTAAGTCAAACATGAAAGAGCTTTTCCACAAATCAGACACATCAAAGCTTGTAGATTCAATTGCCCGCAGCCTTGGTGTTAGAACCTCTGGTGCAGGATACAGCATTCAGACTACAGTCCCAAGAAGATTAAATGAGGGAGGAAGAACTGGAGGAGTTTATAATCCAGATGTACATGGCGCAGTTGTGCCAGGAGATACATCAATAAATTATGACAACACACCAGCAGTAGTCCCACTTGGCGGATTTGTATTAAACCAAGAAGCATCAAGAAACAACCCAACTCTTGTAAGCATGGCAAAGCAGGCTTATGCACCAAGTAGCAGCGGTAAGATAGATGCAATTCTAACCCCAGGAGAAACTGTTGTAGATCCACAAACTTATGCACAAAATCAACAAGCATATGACGTAGCAAATTCTACAAAGAAAAGAATTGAGTTTAAGAATTTAGGTGGAGTTCTTGGCGGTATGGTAATGCCAGGCGTAAGAAACTATGGCAACAATTTCCAAGATATGTTTGCTGGTCCAGAAAGAGGTATGTCTGAATTCCATAAGACAAATGCATATATAGACTCGCTAACAAGTGTTGGTAGAAATTATGCAGACAACATGATTCCTAATCTAATTCAAAATGATGCTGCTGCTATCTTGCAATTTTCAAAAGATCCACAAATGACGCCATCAAAAGCAATTCAAATTGCAGAGCAATCTGTTAGAGAATCTTTAGAGAGCCATAAGGAATACCTAAAGACTGGTAGAGGGCTAAGTTACACAGAAGCTCAAAGAAAGTTTATGGAATCTAATTTCCCAGAGCTTGTTGTTAAGAGGCCAGCAGGAATGAATGACAAAGAGTGGCAGGCATACAAGAGAAGCAAGTCTGCCGCAGACCCAGTTGCAAGAAGACAAATATTTAATCTTCTTAAAAAGAAATTCCCTGGCGCCGTAATACATTACAATGCAGATAGGGCGCATCTGGAGAGATCTCTTGGTCCTACAGCTGCACGTGGATATTTTGGTGAGGCAGCACACGACCCATTCAATAGATTTGGCAACAGACTTCAGATGAGAGGAATTCTTGATGATGTTGTACCAATCACAAACGATGAAGCATTGGCTCGTGCACACAAGCTCTCTATTGCACTAGGGTTTAAAGATGTCGACGATTACAGAAGACATATACCAGTAATTGAAAAGTGGATAACCACTGGGAAATGGACTGGTAAGGGTCCTATACCAATCAGCCTTGCAAGAGCATTAGGTGCTGACATGAAACTATTTAACTCATCTCGTGAACCTAAAAAAGCTAAAACTACAGCACCAAGAACTGTAATTATTAGAGGCAGAAGAGTAACTTATGCAAATAGCGGAGGTTTACTTGGAGGCAAGGTTACTAATGGTAAATACAATTATGGAAAGTTATTCCTTGGAATGCCTAAAGGAATCAAGGCGGTAGAGCAACAAAGAAAAGCTAGACTTACAATGGAAGAGATTGATGCTGGATTAAAAGCTAGCAGATTCGCCGCTGTTCCACCTACAGATTTTGGAAAGCTTATAGCACCTACATCTGGAAGAAGTTTCCCCGTTCCAGGTATTGGAGGAATGTACGAAAAGCCAGATGGAACAAGAGTATTCGTTAAGCCAGTGCTAGATGAAACAGCAGCATTAGCAGAGCAACGTGCAACAATTATTGCAAGAGAAGCTCACGGATTAAATGCACCAACACAACAAATTCGCACAATGATTGACCCAACAGATCCATCTGGCAGAAGAAAGTTGCTTGTTTTAGAATCACCATATGACGAGGCTTTTGCTAAAAAATCAGGTACGTTTACAAAGGCTGAATACTTTAAGCAATTAGTAGCTGCCAACTTAAGAGGAGATAAAGACTTAAGTCCAGATAACCTTTATGGGAGAACACTTGCAGATGTAGGCACTGCTGGTGTATTTAAGACGGCCTCTGGTAAGAGAACTTACGAAGAAAATATGCCATCTATGAAGGATCAGGCACGTATTAACTTATTGGGAGTCAAGGGCGGAGCAAAGAAATTCTTTGCCGAATCAACTTTGGCTATTCCAAATGGTATGACTCCAAAACAATATCATAAGGCTATGATAGACGAGATAGATGATGTATTGCCAAGACTTGAAAAAACAATTGCAAGCTTTAAATTAAATACAGAAGAGTCTGCTGTATATGCAGCAATGATTAAAAGATTAAAGGATGGAAGAAAAGTAAACTGGGAAGAATTTCATGGAATACATTCTGCAGTTAAGGTTTCACAATCAAAGGCTCTTACTCCTGCCGCACTTCAAAAGCTAAAAGAAGAAGCAGAACTAAGAATTCGTCAAAGAGGGCATGCAATATCTCTTTCAGACAATTCATTCAAAACCCCTCTTAATGGATTTAATGGCGGAGGAGGAATTGGCAATGTATTAAAGAGCTTGGCCATGAGAAGAATTGGCGCAGGGTTTGGGCCAACAGGTGCCCCTAAACCAAGCATGTACGAATCTGCTCCATGGGGAGTAAATTCACTTTCAATACAGATGGCAGAAACTTTATTTGCAAACTCTGGATTAAGAAAAAACACTCAGAAACTTTTATACGATAAGTTTGCAGCAGCGCTGGCAAAAGAAAAGCCTTATGGCTATGTAAAGGGACCAAATGGTGAACTCAAGAACGCACTTGAACCAGCATCTCTAGACTCTGTTATCAGAATGGCTGCTAGCGATTTAATATCAGACAGAAATGTTTTAAAGCAGCTTTCTCCAATAGATAAAGATATTTTAAGAAAGAAGTATCTGAATTGGGATTCTAAAAAGAATACACCGATGACCGAAGAGCTTCAGAAGAAGATTTTTGGAATTGATGGCAAGAGAGAAATGGGAGGGCCAGTATCTCCAGGACAGAACTATCTTGTTGGTGAAAAGGGCCCAGAAATATTTAGTCCACAGCAAAGTGGAAAAATAATACCAGGGTTTGAAGTAGGCGGATTAATTCGTCCTGGTAAATATGGCTATGGATTAAGTGGAAATCCTGCAAAACGTGCACAGCAAGAAGCAGAGAGAGCAGCACGTGCTGCAGCATTTACTCCAGTTTCAACACCTGCACCTGAATATAAAGAAGGACCACTAACTGGATCAAGAACGACTGTTGTTGGCAACGGAGGCGTAAGGACTAATGCTTACGGAGTGCAGGGCTCATTGCCATACATGCCTGGCCTTACATTAGGACATTCAACATTAAATAAAACTCAAGCCGCCCTAGCATCTGCAGCTAAACAGATAGAGATGTCATTGTTTGCTCTTGGAACAAGCATTAAAAAAGATGCTCTTGCAACTGGAAGGGTCATAAGATATTCTGGAGATCAGCTTGTAGTTGGAGCAAGAATGCTCCCAGGACAAATTAAATCTTCTCTTACTCCTTTAGTAGATGGCATAAAGTATATAGGCTCACAAGTTTCTAAAACTGCTAAAGCTGTTGGATCGCAAATAAAAGCAGCTGGATCATACGTTAAAGGCTGGGCTGCTTCACCTCCAGGTGTGGCTCCAGGAGCTTATGGTGGTGCAACTTTAGGACAAAACTTTGCCGCAAATGCAAGGTACACAACATCTAACATGCTTCATCCTATACAGTATTTAAGAAACAAAGGGGTTGGCCCAGCAATAACTAGACAAGATGCAAATGGCAACTTTACGTTTGGCCAAGGCGCTATGGGCAATATGGTTGGTATGATGGGTGGAATGGCAGCAGGAACTGCAATCGGAGGAAAGCTTGGCGGACAAAATGGTGCCATGATGGGAAGCATGGTTGGTATGATGGGCGGACAAGCAATAACTAAGGGCATTGGCGGCATGATTGCAAAACGTGCAGCAGCTAGCGCAGCAACTGCAGGATTAGCTTCAGCAGGATTTGGAGCAACAGCAGCTGCAGCACTAGGATTAGTTGCACCTTTAGCGGCAGTTACAGCAGCTGGATATGCTGGATACAAAATGTGGAAGCATTACAAAGAAGGTCAAACCCTTAATATATCTACATTTGGAATGACTGCAGAAGCGGCTAAGAAAGCCAACCTAAGATTCACAGACTTTGGTGCAAAAATAAAAGATACAATTCAAGACTCAAAAGATATGGCTGCTGCCAATAAGCTTGTATACGAAAGTATGAAAGATGGCGGAACTCCATTCCAGATGACGATTGCCGAATACAAGAAGCTTAAGGTAGAGGTTAAAGAAACTTTTGCAGAACAAATTAAAGCATTAGATCGTCAGCCTTCAAATAAGGTTCCAGATGCTGTTCGTAGAATTAAAGAGCAGCTTATAGCTGCTGGAATGTCTGCTGATGAAGCAACTAAAAAAGTTTATACAATGCTTCAGCTTTCAAACAAAAAAGATCAATCAATTACTGCCACAATGGGCAACTCGCAGTTCAAAGCCATTACAGATCCACAGTCTGCTGCAGTTTCAGCAGTAACTAGTTTTGGGGTAGACACAAGAGACCAAGGCAATAAAGAAAAAGCAGCATCATTAAATACTGCATTGATGGCAACTGAAACTGGTATAAATGATCTTATTGCTAAAAGAGAACGACTAGTCGCTAAAGACTTAAGCGGTAAAACAAAATCTCTTACCTATGCAGAAGCTGAAAAAATAATGATAGACAAGATCAATAAGTCTAAAGAAGCTGGTACAGTAATTACGCAGGGAACTATCAATGAGATGGCAAAAACAAACCCTGAAGTAAAGAAAATGATCAATGGATCTGATACAGTCGTCAGCGTTTGGCAAAAAATAAGATTGGAAGCTCAAGGATTTAATGGAGATCTTTCTAAGTTAAATGCGGCTCAGACAGACGTAATAGCAAAATCTTTTGCAGCGATATCAGATTCTGTTCAGGCTACAAATAGAACTGGTATTTTAAAAGAGCAGTATGCAAGTTTAGATAAACTAAAGGGGCAGATTTCAAGCTATACAAAGGCTCTTAAGGGCCAAACTGTAGCGCAGCAAATTTCTGACAGAGATAGACTTAAAGCACTAAACAAACAGATAGAGGCAAACAATAAACTAGCCGAAGCAAGAAAGAAAGCATTGTCAGCCGCACAGGCAGACGCAGATCTTGGAAGACAGATTGAAAAAACAAGACTTGAGATGCAGAATGCTTCAGCTACTGGAGATACTCAAAAGGCGCAAGAGTTAAGAATAGACCTAGAGTCTTTAACATCTCAGCAGCAAACAGATGCACAGATGAGAGCAATAGACAAGGCAGCAGAAGCTGCCAATAAGCCTCTTCAGGCAGCAGTTGAAGCAATGGGTGATAAGCAACAAAAGCTTTCTGACGCAGCTGCAATAGCTGGAGAAAGCTTAGACAAGCTAAAAGCAAAATACGACAAACAAGAAGCTGCAATTAATAAAGTTAATAACTCTATGACTGCACTTTATGGTAATGCCGCAGCTGCTGGTCAGTCAATTCAAGAGTATGTAAAGAAAAATAAAGAAGCCGCAGCTGGCCTTGTCGCAGCAATGGAAGCAGCTACTGGCGAAAAAATGCCAAGATATACCACAAAAACAACTACAGAGATAACAGCTGCTGGCCCAGTAACAACTACAACTAAAGTTCCAGTTTCTCCACAACAAAATGCATTAGATCTTCTTTTAAAATCTGGAACTGGTGCAGGAGTAAACGAAGCACTTGCAAATAGCATTAAGGGCGGAGCAACTCTTAAGGATGTTGTAAATGCTATAAAGGGCGCTAAAGGAGATCCTACACTAAGAAAAGATATTAAAGTAACTGGAGACTATAGCACTCAGCTAGAAGAAAAAGAATTTGGCGGCAAGAAAATAAAAGTTCTTAATGCACAAGCTAGAAATGCAATTAAAGATAGACTAGACCTTCAGCTAAATGAAAGCTTTATATGGAACGGACAAAAGTACGCTAGAAGCCAAAAGAACGGTAATATTGTTTACGTTGGTCCAGCACCAAAGGCGGCAGCAAGTGGAGTTAGGGGCGGAAAGGGCCTATTCCTTGTTGGAGAAAAGGGTCCAGAAATACTAGACTTAAAGAACCGTGCAAGCATTATGCCTAATGATGTTATGAACACAATAGCAGCCGCATCTCCAAGATACAACTTTAATAAAGCTCAATATAATTTAAAGGATGGCACTACTTCAGGCAACTCTTATGTTGTAAATCAAAATATTTATGCATCAGATGGAATGGATGTAGAAGCATTATCAAATATGATAATAAAGAAGGCCGAAGTAGTTATTGGACAAAAGGCCAAGATTAATGTTAAAATGGTAGGACAAGGGAAGAATATATAATGGCAGCTTTAGTTTTACCAGTAGGATCAGCACTCTTTATACAAGATGCTAATTCTGCATGGCAAAAACTAACTGAACATAATAGGTCCCCTATATCAGTAGATACACAGCGCTTTGAGCAGACTGCCAGAATGGCCAATGGAAGCCTTAGAAAGCTGTTTATAGCCGATAAGAAGAACGTATCTACCTCATGGAGCATGGTTCCTTCATATGCCAGCATGACCGTAGACGGCGGTTGGGGAGCGGAAGACCTAAAGACATTTTATCTAAGTGCTAAAGGACAAGGAACATTCAATGTCAGAATAGCATATAACGCATCTAGAACAGAGGATTTTGTAGCAAGCTTTACATCATGCTCATTTAATATAATTAAAAGAAATGTAAAAGCAAATGCAGCTGATACCGCACAGCTATTTTGGGATGTATCTATAGCACTGGAAGAAGTATAATGCTACAGGTAAGCCAAACAACTTTAGATAAACTAAACAAATCAATATCATATTCAATGTCTGGCGGATGCTGGCTTGAATACAATATGAATGATTTAATTGATGGCGTAACAGTAACATCCCCAGTTGAAACAGTCACTCAGACAGACCCAGTTACTAAAAAAACATATCAGCCTTTTAAAAAGTTATTCCCATTAACAAGTATAATAGATCCAAGAAGACCTTCTGTTGGTGGAATTAATTACTTTATATTGAATCCAAACGTCGTAAGCCAGATACCAAAATACAATGTTTCATCAGCCCTTCCAGTCAGAACTTATTTTTCCAGCCCAAAGAATCAGTACAAGTTTTGGGTTTCTCCTAAAGCAGATAGCTCTACGTTAACTAATTGCAACTTTACAGTCGAATACCCTGTATCAAAAACAGCTGTCGCAAATACCATTGTTGTAAAGTTTGAAACATCTTATTCAAAGCCATCTACATGGTCCATTAAGATACAAGATCATGCTGGCGTAGAATCAACAATTTCTCAAAATGGTGCTGTGCCAGATGACGGTGTATTTCAGATTTATTATAATGGAAGTAATTCTTGGTCTGGTACAAGGTTTACCACACCCACTGCTCCAGTAAATATTAAAAAAATAATTGTTACCGTTAATACTATTAGCGTACCGAACTCGTATCTTGGAGTGATAGAAGTAGGAGCTAGATACATTCAAGATGTGTCAAATAGATTAGTTTCTTTCCAGGTTTCAAAAACATCTTCTGATGACTCATCTGGAATTGTTCCAGTTGGATCGGTAACATCTAATGCATTATCCTTGTCTTTAGAGGGATACGACAGAAAAGGCATTGAGTATGATAAGACATCAGCATTCAATAAAGATAATATAAATTTATACAAGAATGTTAAAATCACTCCATTCAATAAAATAGATAATGACGTAATACCTCAAGGAGCTTTTTACATAGACTCCTTCACTCTATCAGAATTTGGAGACATAGATATACAAGGCTTAGACGGAGCAAAGTTTTTGCAAGAGATCCTTGCACCAGATATCGTAATTCAAAATGCTCCATCACAAGCAATAATTAGAAGGCTATTAGATAGTGTTGGCTTTACTTCATACAAGTTTAATACATATGGAGCTGGGGATGCAAATAAAACAGACTCTGCAACTATAGTCCCGCTATACTGGTTTACAGAAGATACTAAAACAGTATGGCAGCATATACAAGATTTATGCAGAGACACCCAAATGATTGCCACGTTTGACAATAATGACGTATTACAATTCTATCCAAGAGACTACCTATTCGATAAGACAAGAGCATCAAGCTTTAAATTTAGAAGTGAGACAAAGGGATCTAATGTTCCCAATATAATTAGTTTTAGCAAAGAGACTGTCCCATCTGTAAAAGCAGTAAAGGTAATTTATACTCCTATTATTAGTACAAATTATCAAGGTTCGTCTGATAACCTTTACGTCTCTCCACCTTCTGCAATAGGTGCTGCAGCACTTCAGTCTACACTTGCGGCCACTGCTACTGCAGAAACAGATGCCCCTAAAGGTGTAGTTTCTCTTTCACCAATTAGCGTGTACAGCGATTTAGCAGATACTTCTTTTTATAATAAGTCTGGATATTTTTTAATTGACAATGAAATAATTGAGTACGATGCAATTGAATTTCAATATGAGCCATTGTCGGCACCTAATACTGTAGTTAAAAAATGGATAACATCGGATGCAGATATAGCAAAGTTTCTTGGGGAAAGCAAGATTAATTCTTTTAAATCTACGCTAAGATATAGAATCAAAGAAAGAAATGCATTTAACGCAACTGGCAAAGGTATAGGTGTTGGAGATGAGCATCCAGTAAATATAGATACACTAAAGTCACAATGGACTGGATCAAAGCTAAACCTTACTGCAAAATCAAATACAACAGACCCATCAGTATTTTCATTAAAGCAGACAGATAGTTCTGGGGCATCTATATCAAGATCATTGCTTACAATTATTGCTCCTCCAGCATCTAAGGAATACTATTGCGCTTCAATATCACCAGACATTAACTTTACAAATCAGACTTATTTTTCTGTAGGAACAGCACTATTCTTTAAGCTTGCAAAAGATAGCAATGGAAGAGTTACGGGAGAGCAATCAGTTTCTGCTGGACTTGGTATAGGCTTGTCTTCGGACAATCTCAATGGCTACATATTAAAAATTTCAACATCACAAAATGTTGCTAATAAAGGCTTGAGCTCTAGAGACGTTCAGCTAGTTAAATTAGTAAACGGGGTAGAGACTGTAGTTTCTGACACACAGAAAACAGAAGATAGCTCAATCACTGGAGTTTCTGGTGGAGAATTTTATAGAGTAGACGTCAGAGTTTCCCAGGCAACGGCTGGCAAAAGAATATTTAAAATTAAGTTTAACAATGCAGTGATAACAGCAACAGACTCTTCTGCAACAACAATTGGAAACAAGATTGCTTTAATTGGAATACAGGGAGAGGCAGCCTTTGATTATGCTTATGTAGCATCACTTAAGAAAGAAGATTTCGAAGGCTCTTACTCATATGACAATTATGGATCGTACGTAGGGTCTGCAACATCTCTAAAGAACGTTTTCGGAGACTTCTTGGCTAGTGGAGAAAGCACTACTACTGGAAGTCCATGGATAAAAGAATTCGGTCCAGTAGCAAGAGAAATTAAAAAGATATCTACTAAATATGCAACCAGACCAGGCTTTGTAAAGTATCCACAAATAATATTAAACCCAAATGTTACGATGCTTGGATACGACGCCACGTCTTTTGGCATAGACGCATATATATTAAATAATACAGGTGCATTTGTTGACTTGGCAGACGGCGGGGAAAAAAGCTTTATAGTTGTTGGAGAAACCATAGCACCACTTGACCCATTTGAGTATATTGATCCAGACTTATCATCCACTAAAAACGATGAGCAGGTGGCATTTGAATCAACATGGATTCAAAAAGAAGATGAGGCCAAGAAGCTATCTACATGGATGAGGACACAATGGTCAAAGCAGCAAACAGTAATACAGCTGGAGATATTCCCAAACCCAGTCCTTGAGACTGGAGACGTCGTTGAGATATCTTATCCAAATAACCTAGTGTATTCAACAGAGGATGCTGGTAAGACTGCTGGCAAATATATTATTTTGGATATTGAGCAGGGGTATAGCCAG
>Ga0078894_10002761_pt1 | contig 13275 bp, 13 predicted proteins | sample LauGreSu1BDMLBSD_2_FD_67506 | JGI IMG/M metagenome (GOLD analysis project Ga0078894, IMG submission 67506) | Freshwater lake microbial communities from Lake Michigan, USA - Su13.BD.MLB.SD (version 4) (version 4) | ecosystem: Environmental > Aquatic > Freshwater > Lake | place: Lake Michigan...
ATATATATTGTATATACGTAATATTATGTTTTTTTACAATATACGGACGAATCACCGTAAATGAAGACCGAGACGATACCTTGCTACATTATAGATTTCATTGTATTTATCGTTTTCCCAATCAGGTGGCAAAAGTTCTTTCATCACATTGCACAGATCTTCGTAGGTATAGTATAACCCACGCGAATCACGTTTTGTGCATATAAAATCAAATGCGGATCCACAATCCAAAAAAATTCCCTTCGGATGGAGTTTATTTAATTCGGAGATCAATATTTTTGCTGCCATACCACAGCAAGTTAGCAATATAAAGTGTTCATTATCCTTTGTAAGTTCGTTTATATGATTGATTACATTATTAAATTCAGATTCATACCAATTATTGATATCAACAAATACCAAATCATCTATGTTTAACAGCGGTTGTATTTTCTGTAATAGAAGATTACAAACAACTATTTTTTTTAGTTTGGATTCTTTAATCGTTTTATACAGAGCAATTTTATTAGACAAATTTTCATTTTGGGGGGTCATATCTTCACACGATATCAATATAGAGTGGTAATTTGCCCATTGAATCGGTTTTGTTGCAAACTTTTCCCAAAATTTAACATTTTCTATATTATGCCATAAACCAATGTAAGAATTCTCAACTGCAGAAACATGCGTAAATGCAGATATAAGATCGTTTCCCAGCTTGGGTGTATAACTAGTTAAATCGCAGTTAGATCCGGTATAAAAATTTGCACAATTATACTCACCGTCACCATATTTTGAAAACAATACAGGTGTGTTTGTATTTATACAGTTTATCAAATGGGTTGTCAAATAGGTTGAACTCATTATAGGATAAATCCGCCGAGGTTTCTATATATTTTTTTCCATATATTGTAAATCACATATTTGCCGACAAATTCGTGATTTACAATATATGGTATACATATAGATGGAAGAATACATTGAAAAATACGACACCTTTACCACAAAAGTCGTTTATAATTTCCAAATAGGACAAGGAGGTATAGGTGATAATATCAAATTTTTTATGTATGCATTATCATTATGTATCAAACGCAACTATAAATTATATTATTTAGTCAATAATATCTCGATCGAAAAATACATTCAATTGAAACATGCAAAAATGTATATTCGACGCGACGAAATCGATTTCACACACAATGTTTCTGACATAAACTCAATGGCAAACCTGCCGAAAAATGCATATAATATAGTGAGCCCATATTTGTTTTATTCAACCTTTACCCATGACGGCATAGACATTATCGGACAAGACGTTTTCGAATTTTCGGACGAAGTTAGAAGAAACAGTTTACATATATTACCGCAAATGATGACAAATTATATTTCTATACATCTAAGACTTGGTGATAGATATCTAGAGACAGACAAGACATTTGTTCTGTGTTGTAATGATGAACGATATTACGATGAAAAACGGTTGTGCGATCTGATCGAAGCAAATATCGATAAAACCATACTATTTTTTTGCGAAAACAACCATTATAAACTACAACTAAAATCGAAATATAATCACATTATAATAACGTCTTGTCAGATTGGCCATACGGGGTTGTTAAACACGACCGAAAAACAAACATTGGATACGATAACGGAATTATATTTGATGTCGAATTCAGATACAATTGTCGCAGCATCTAATTCAGGCTTTTCTTTGGTTGCGTCCAAGTTCAAAAATATTCCATTAGTCAACATATATTGATTCCGGTAAATATCACACATATTACAACGATTTTTGAGGAAAATTAACCATTTTTTGTATATATTGAATAATATCAGGATGCAACCGTTCATATAGTTCGTTTGTTATATAAACATTGTCTACGATATCGTTCACTAATAACGAGTAATTATGGATATTAAAGTATGATCGCAACCTGTTGTATTTCTGCATTATAACTGCATTATTTATAAAATCGGGATGTTGATCCGCAATTTCTATAATAATAACAGATGGATTATATCTTTCAATCGAAAAACCTCTCAATACATATTCTTCATATCCCTCTACATCAATCACTAGTATATCAATATTATTTATCGCATTCTCTTCTAACATTGTATCCAACTTTTCAACTTTCACCGTATGTGTTTTCGCGCCAACAAAATTAGTTGAGAACTGCGGTATAGTATGATAGGCATCACGCATATCTGCGTCCATTGTAGATAATGTATCCGCATCTACAATGGATGCTGTCCCGGAGGATTCTCCGATTGCAATCGGAAGTGTTTTTACATTTGGATGTGCTCTATGATTATCTACACACTTTGCATAGAGTCGTGGAACCGGTTCAAAATTAAGTCCCGTCCATCCGATCTTTGCTAAATTATATGTAAATGATCCTGTTATCCCATCATTTGCGCCTACCTCAACAAAAACGCCGTCCTGCTTATATGGAAGGACCCAATTCAAGATAACATGCAATATTTTCCCAATTTCGCCACATGAAGTTGAATATGGATAAGACATAATATGCTCCCTTACACATCTAAAATGTCTTTATTCTAAATGGTTTTTACAAACAATGCTTCAATGAATCGCCGAAAATAATTCCGCGAATCTTGCCATGCATCGTTCAGGGGTTAGGTTGTCTAATATATAGTCGCGCGGTCTATAAGTGTCCAATTTGTTTATAAATGTTTCATAGGTTCGATCCAATTCGTCCAAGTCGTAAAAATATTCACCACAACGTTCGTCCCAATAAGGAATCGAAGAACACGGTATGTCTGCATATCTACTTCCATATCCTTGCGATATATATCGTGCATTCCATACCAACAAGGGCACATTACATGACAACGCTTCTTCTATTGCAAAGCCTTGGCTTTCGCTCGCATCCAATATAACACCGAACTTGGCCTGTTGCATATAGGTTAAGTAATCGGATTCATTGTATCGTTTTACATAATCAAACACCACATATTCGACCCCTTTCTGGGTTAAATAATGACACAGTGCGTCTAATTCCTTCGGGTTTCGCATTTTAAAATATATAAATACCTTGGTTCGAATATTGGATTCTAATGGACAGAAACGGTCAACATCGACTGGAAATGCAAATGTGTGCAAGGGCAATACAGATTCGGCGCCCATTGATTTCCATAAATTTACGACCCATTCGCTAGGTTGAACATAAATCGAATTGTTGTGGTAGTGGCTGTTTAACTGCAATAAACGATTGTCTGGAAAGATAGAGAATTGAGGCCCGAAGACGAAATTTTTGTTTGGATAGTTGGATGTGTCGATTATTTCAGAAGGACTGTATATGTTCTCATAATCGTCAATATCATTTATAGTTCCAAACTTACAGTTGAGTGGGTTATTTCGGAACATTAATCGACAACCATGTTGATTTTTGTGATGGAAATCGCCGATGATTAGAACTCGTAATTCGGTGGTCATAAATAATATACGTTTGAATATTATAATTCGTCGAAAATGCTTAAATAGTTTTTGTCTATTATATATATACGATGCTTATTTCGTTCCAACAACTAATACAGGCATTCAACCTGAATATCACCGGTATTTTACATGTGGGTGCGCATGACTGCGAGGAAAAACAAGATTATAATCGGTTTAATATTAGCGATCAGAACATCTATTGGATCGACGCCATGCAAGAAAAGATTGATCAAAATAAACAAAAGTATGGCGACAATCTACAAATCTACCAAGCGGTTATTTCCGATGAAGACGATAAAGAGATTACATTTCATATAACAAACAATGTGGCTAGCTCTTCTATATTGGAATTCGGATCCCACGAAATGCATCATCCACACGTGAAGATCGTGTCCACCCGTGCGATGAAGACCACTCGTTTGGATACATTCATTGAACAAAACAATCTTCCGATTGAAAAGCTGAACTTTATGAATTTGGATATTCAAGGTGTCGAATTAAGAGCGTTGAAATCTATGGAAAAATATCTAAAACATGTCAACTATATCTACACCGAGGTGAACGTTGAAGAAGTGTATAAGGGTTGCGATCAAATGTCTGATATTGATGCCTATTTATTACAATTCGGGTTTCAACGCGCGGCAACCCATGTCTATCGGGAATATGGTTGGGGCGACGCTTTCTACATACGTATTTGAGTCTATTCAGATGCACGCAAAATATGTAGTGCCAACCAGATTTTTCGAACGTGAAATGGACAAACTTGTTCGTTCATCGGTGTAAAAATTGAATCATAAATTACTTAGACGATACTAGCATCCTTTATTATACAATGGTCGTTATTTGCGATAAACCATACCCTAGCAATACAAAGTATGAACCGTATTTTGCATTGTATCCATACCCACTCAGTGATTTTCAAAAATATGCGATTCAGGCGATCGTCGAAGGAAATCATGTTCTAATAACCGCCCATACTGGCTCGGGAAAAACCCTTCCGGCCGAATTTGCGATTCAACATTTCGTGAATGCCCGCGCGGGTAAGCGGGTCATCTATACTAGTCCGATCAAAGCACTATCTAACCAAAAATATCACGAATTCTCTCAAAAATATCCAGAAATATCGTTCGGCCTTCTGACCGGAGACATTAAAACCAATCCGGATGCCGACGTCCTCATTATGACCACTGAAATTCTCATGAACTATCTATTTACCGCTATCAATCGCGCCGACGAACAATTACCTGCACCGACAAACACCGGACTCCAATTTCAAATAGACGTGCAAACCGAACTTGCTTGTGTTATATTCGACGAAGTTCATTACATTAATGACGCCGATCGTGGACAAGTATGGGAAAAAACAATTCTAATGCTTCCTCGTCAGGTGCAAATGATTATGCTTTCTGCTACAATCGACAACCCTGCGGGGTTTGCAGATTGGTGTGAACGAGGTGAATCCGGTGAAGCGAATGGTAAACAGGTTTATCTCGCGTCTACAAATCATCGAGTCGTTCCACTCTCCCACTATGGCTTTCTCACTACTACGGAATCGATATTCAAATCTGTTCGCGATAAGGATCAACAAAAAGACATTCGTGATGCGACCAATACACTGATTCCATTGCAAGATGCAAACGGGAAGTATAACGAAAATGGATATAAACAGATTGTTCGGTTAACGAAACTATTTGATACACATAATATGGAGTCAAAGCGCAAGCACGTATTAAACCAATTGTGTCTCTTTCTTCGCGATCGTGAAATGCTCCCCGCCATTGCATTTGTGTTTTCTCGCAAACAGGTTGAATCATGTGCTCATGATATAACAGTTCCTCTTACCGAATTCGATAGTAAGATTGCCTATACGGTTCGTCGTGAATGTGAACAAATCGTGCGCAAGCTACCCAATTACCAGGAATATTTGCAACTCCCTGAATATAACCAATTGGTTTCTTTACTAGAAAAAGGCATTGGAATTCATCATTCTGGCATGATCCCTGTTTTGCGCGAAATTGTAGAACTGATGATCTCAAAACGAAATATCAAATTGTTGTTTGCGACGGAATCTTTCGCCATTGGGCTCGACTGTCCGATAAAAACCGCCGTTTTTACGAGTCTGACGAAATTTGACGGACAGGGACAACGTTATCTGATGTCGCATGAATATACACAAATGGCTGGGCGAGCCGGGCGGCGTGGCATCGATACAGTCGGACATGTGGTGCATTGCAACAACCTGTTTTCGCCTCCGACATTGGGCGAATATCAAGCTATTTTGGGCGGGGTCCCACAAAAACTCGTATCAAAGTATTACATCTCTTATTCTTTAGTATTAAATTTAATTAAAAATGGACAAACGAGCGATTTTCATCAATTTTCAGAAAAAAGTATGGTGCACCGCGAAATAACGAGTAGCATTGCACGACAAACAAAACAGGTTGCCGACCTAGAAACTGCGATTGCACAAAAGAAATCCTTCGTGGAAAAGGCGAACACTCCGTATACAGTCTGTGTGGAATATTTACAACAAGAAGAAATTTGCAATAACTCCGTCAATAAGAAACGTAAAAATGCTGAGCGCGAATTGCAGCGAATTGCGGACGAATATAAACATATTAAACCCGACCTCACCCGTATTCGCGAATTACAAGCATTAGAAACACAACTCCTTACTGAAAAAGAATCCATAACCTATACACAAAATTATATTCGAACCCAGACGGATCATGTCGTGTCGACATTGCTCGCGGATGGGTTTATAAATGAAGTTATCCGCGACGACAAACCTACCTATGAATTTACCAATCTAGGCAAAATCGCATCCAATATTGCAGAAATTCACCCGCTCATCATAACTAGTTTGATGGAGTCGTGGAATCAATTCGCAGACTTTTCGCCGAAACAATTGGTTGGACTCTTCTCCTGTTTCACCGACGTGAAAGTGCCGGACGATATACGCCATAGTGTCCCGATAACCGATGACGACTTTTTAAAAGAGAAAATTCGGACGGTGGCCGACATGTATCATTCCTATGAAACGCGGGAAGGAGACATGCAAATGCGAACCGGGATCAACTATACGGAATCGCTGCAATTCGATATTATTGATTTAGCGATGCAGTGGTGCGACTGTTCTACCGAAGAGGAATGCAAACGGTTTATTCAAAACGATGTTAGCAATAAATCGATTTCTATAGGTGATATCACCAAAGCCATGTTGAAAATTGCAACGATGGCGAAAGAATGGATAAACGTATTCACTCTATGTGGCAACATCGATGCGCTGTATAAATTCTCACAGATTGAACCGATGATTTTGAAATACATAACGACCTCACAAAGTTTGTATGTATAGACGGTTGAACGGCGTTTTTTTTCGAACCGCGATTCAGTTTATTCGTTGCACATAACGGGGACATCATACCGGTTGTTTTGTATATACACGTTATCCAATGCGACTGTTTCATATCCGGTGGAAATATCGCCCAAAATACGAAGTCCTGAGAGCCGCGACAATACTTGTATAAACTCGCATTTGCTAGGTTTCAAACTATCACGAGGATATTTCTGCCAACCTGCCGTTTCTAATAATGCGATTTCGATGTAGGCAATGTTGTGCATGAATTCAATATTGGATAACGGATAAGCTACGGTTATGCCGTTTTTGTATCCACACTGTTTACATTCTAATTCTACTAAACTAACCTCTTTGTTCAGGCGTGTTATATCCCCTGCAAATAGGCTAATGGAGAAGCGAAGATATCCACCATAGGCTATACTGAAATCCCCTAGAAACTTTGACGGTGCTTGGAAATACCAACGAGATCTATCTGTTTCTCCGCGAGGACTCATATGAATCGTATTATCACTTGCATGAATATACCGAGTAAATGTCTTGTCTCTGCTGTATGGTTCATATACCGGATTTGACGTGGGTTCTTTATTACCGATAACTGTCCATCCTTCAGTTCCTAATAAAAAATCGCTGCAAACAATAGTTCCATCTGCATCCACAATGGATACATTTCCTTCCGCAGATTCGTTAGATCCGTCCGTGGTTGTAAACGAAAATACGTCGGCTCGTGCGCTACATGCAGATCGAATGGTTGGAACATAATAGACACGATACATAGAACCGGAGACAATCGTTCTCGGGCTGGTTATCTGTATTCCGGCGATGGGAGGGTATCCATGCAAGCTATAAACGTAGGACAATTGATATAGGGTTCCATGGAGTGGTAATTTCGTGATGATATAGGTGAGCTTAGTGCCATACTGGTCAAACCCTTTTAACCGGATAACCTGGCCGGGTTTAGTATCGCCCGCGCGAACACCTTTTTTATCCTCATCCAATACGACGAGTTGGTGTCTGGCAATCGGTTGGCCAAAGGCAACGCGTAGAGCGAGTAATGAGATTAGCAAAATACAGTGATAAATGGTCATTCTATAGATATATCGCGATTTATGATTATATTCTTTTGACAAAACACTATCCGATCAAGATGGCATCTAGTGGGATAAAATTGATTCTTTTGGTCTCTACATGTCTATGTTAACTTATCTAATAATGCATTATATATTGAATAATGCATAGCGAAACTACTAGTTATACCAGCTCGGTTCCTTCCTCCCGAAACAGCATTATTATACGGGCTTCCTCCTCCGACGACGATGATGATCACGACGACAATCAGACGGATTCCGAATATGATACCTCTAGCGATTCCGATACCGAAGAATATGACACAATCCACCAAGAGGATTCCGCCCATTTCTACTCTGAAAAAGAAGACGGAACCACCTATATTGGACTAGCGCATCGCATGCCAAAGGATGCACATATTATCATGTCGAATACAGTATCTGCGCAGACCTATTTCCAATATCCACATAATACGATAGTTCAATATCTGTATGCCTATGGAATAGTTCGTATACACCGACCGATTTTACAAGTTATGACCCTGAACATATTAACGGATGGAACCTATTCTATGATATTAAAAACATATTGGATACGTCTGGTTCAACGCCACTGGCGGCGGACATATCGAAAACGATGCGTTATTTTACGACACCGAGCAAATCCCCATATACGCAAATTATTCGAAATTAATGGGAGATATCCATATCCATTAGATAAAATGCCATCCGCATATGGAATGTTATCTGTCTATGCAAAGAATTCGTAGTGCTTAGTATCGATCGAATGTCATCAAATATAAAAATTGGTCAATATCGACTAAAATATCATCGCGAATGCTCAAAAGATCACTGTCGCGCTTCGCATCGAAAACATTATTCAAATCAAGTAAAAACTCTCTGTATTTATAGATACGACCTTTAAAGTCTTGGGTGTTGGAACTATCAATGAGATCCATTTTTTTATCGCTCATTTTAATGCGCGTGTTCTCTTTTCCTAATAATACTTCCACTATTTTGTCAATATTCTTGTTCAGGTTCTCATATAACTGGTCGGTTGCCTTGTGCTGTGCATAGGAACGCGTCTTCCAGTGGTATAATTTGACCATGTTTAACATTTCTAACATGACTCTGACTGTGTGCGCATGGGAGTTGCCATCCGACATCTTACGGGTTTTATTCCGCTTTGAACGATCGCCGCCACAGGTTGACATGTCGCGTTTCTTTGACTTATCGCCGCCAGTGGATACATCGCGTTTCTTTGATTTATCACCACCAGATGATACGTCTCGTTTCTTTGATTTATCGCCACCGCACTCTTTTGACAAGTCCCGTTTCCGAGAAGCAGTTCCTTTGGATTTTGTCATTATACATTAGAAGTAGATTTTTTACTAAATATTTGTTGACGATAATACGGGTGTATTTCTACCCGCATAAATCCGCTTGTCTAATCACAAACTGTGATTACATCCACATAATAAAATTGATAGAAAAATAATATAATAAGATGAGTATTATATTAGATAAACCATGTCGCATTCAATCGACGATTCAGAAGAAGATACTACCGACGGTGCATTGTGTGTAGGCAATGGCGACGAATGCATCGTATTTACTCGTTATTTATACAATAAAGTGGAAGTAAAACAGTCGCTGTTGTTTGCCATTCTAGAAAAGAACGGATACGAATCTCTATTTTGGACCTATGAATTGTATTATTCTGGATTTCACGTAGAATTATTGGAGTTCTTATTGAACGTATACAAAGAAGTTTATTACGAAACAAACAAAAAAATGACCTATTTTATCAATAACACACTGAACGAATGGGCCGAATATCCGGAGCGCGTATGGCTACTCGGTTCTATCGTGCTCACTATGTCGCATCGAGATTATGATCTCAATCCATTCATTACGCGCTACTGGAACATTCGTTGTCATGAGAAACCACCCATGGTTTCGAAAAAGCCGAAGTTTATCATTCATCTAACCGATGACGATATCGTATCTTATCGAACACTACATTTGCCCGATTCCTATAATGTGATGAATTACGTTTGTAGATATCCGATTCGCAAGGAAGTTAATACGTTGTTTAGTATCGATATTCCTGACCGCGAGACGATGATTAAATATTTTGAAATTAACTGGTTATACTATGCATACAGGTCTCCTGTATGGAAAGAACGCATTGACGAGTATGGTGGAATAATTGATGATGAGCAAAAGCTAGTGCATTTCCCGGACGATGAACATCTAGAAGAGTTTCATCAACGCTGGGGATATGACACACAAGAACAAAAACCGATCATTAAATGCAATTGCATTGGCTTTGGAAACGAAAAACAGATTACCTTGATGGATTTCTGCAACCGATTTAATGCAACTCCTGTCCTCAAAAAGGTTAAACCTGGTGGGTCTGCCGAACCGCTGGCTAATACAATAGTGCATACGTGAAATAGGTAGCGAGAGCGAACAATATTCCGCCCCATAGGGTGTCCATTACGAGGATAGATGGTCGCCAGTGCTTGAATAGAGCATAGTTCGTCGAATCAAATACACCATAGATAACTATGCCTAAAAGGAACGCGTCGAAAATCGATCTTTTTTCTTTGAGGATGAAATAATAGAGACCGACGATTAAGAGTGCATAACACATAAATACGCCGGGCATACGAACCGTCATTGCAACCCGCTGGACTGCAGCGACTTGCTCGGCAAATAATTGTTTAGTTGCGGTTATATACATGGCATCGAGGGCCAGTAGGGCCAGACCGGAAACGGCCAGTGTCTGATAGGGTAGAGGTGTCATCTGTATATAATATGAGGGGACATTTTTATTCAGATAATTTTTGAATCCGCGTGATTTAGTTATCGATGGCACAGAATAAAAATGTTTTACTATAATAATGGGCAAGGATTCAATTCGAGGGTCTCGGTCGTTTATGGGAGAGTTATTAAGTTCTTTACATGATCAGGTTCAAACAATAAACAACAGCAAAATTTTCGCGGGATTGATGATTATCACTCTGAATATTGCGTCCAGATTTGTAACGATTAAAATGAGTAAAACAATGGAGGCATATTTAAAATATAGATTTAGCAAATATGTTCTCATCTTTACAATTGCATGGATGGGAACTCGCGACATCTACATTGCGCTGATTATATTGTTGTGTTTTATTCTGCTCACTGATTATTTATTTGACGAAGAAAGCATGTTTTACATTTTACCAGAGGAATTCAAAGATTATCATATTTCCTTGCTCGAAGACGAGGAAAGTGGAAAAAAAATAACAGACGATGATATTAAAAAAGCTGAACACGTTTTAGAAAAAGCAAAAAAGCAGAAGAAAGAAGTTGAATTTCAAGGTCATACGATGAAATAAGCGCATCGGTTATATTATAATCTATTCATAATATAACTAATCACCTATTATGAATGAAAATACCGGGGTTAAGACTGTTGATGCAGAACAACTTATTATGAGATTGAATCTGAATATTCCGTCCATGTCCAAACAATACGTTGAGTTTACGCGAGATATCATCTACCAACCAAACTCGAATGCAGAACCCGAGAACATGTTTGTATTGGAGAAGTATCCATTTATTACTTCTGCAGTTAAATATCCTGTATCAGAGTTGAGCAAGCTGGAATACCCAGAACGAATCAAGTTTTTTTTCAATGAAGACCGTTTTGTAGAATTATTATCGCAACAATCGGAGAACGTGCCGGAAACGGACCGCGCTGCCACTTTAGAATCGAATATTTTGATCATGTTAGATTTACTTTTCCCAACCAGTTTTCCCGTTGTGAGCAACCTGAGTATGTCAAAAGATACGATCGACGGAAATACAACGACTCTGCCAACAAGTAGCGGAGCCGGCATATTTAGATCAAATTCATCGTCAGTTTATTCTTATTTACGTATAAATGGTAAAGTATACACAATTCAAAAGATAGTATGGTTAAATGACTTAATGAACCACCCTGTGTATTATCCGCTAGTCTCCTATTATCGCAAATATAAACAGTTTGGATCTGCTGAAAATTCACAGATTAAGCGTGTATATAACAATCTATTGCGGGAACTTCGGACCAATCGTCTCTCTACAAATACCGCCTTTCAAACGGCGGTTAACCAAACCACCGACCCATCTGGAATAACCGGTCTGCTTGAGTATGCAATCGGTCGATATTTAGATGGAACGGCGGATCGTAATGCCGACCTTCAGCCGTTGTTAGACGTAGGTGTATCGATGCTAATAAACGCCAATCCGGATAAACCGGGAAAAGAAATTTACCTTATGCTCGATTTGATTGATAAGGAGTTGAATTCACAAAACGAAAGCGCAATGAGTTGTTCGTATATGGATGAGTATTTGGGAAATCAAGTGAAGATGCTATTGGACAACATGAACAAGGTTTCCACTACCTCGTGGAATGTGATGAAGAACCGATATCTATTTAATTCGACCGCCTCAATCGGTTCGAATAACATGGCTGGATCCACGGATAATATTGTTCCCAATTTTGATACGTATATTTTGCAAAATAATTCGGAGATAACTAGCAAATACGAAACCTTATCTTCGGTATATCAGTTCAAAGAACCCACTATTATCGAATTTTTAAAGAATAACGTCGGTTATGCTACTGAAGTATATAATCATCTCACCAAATGGAATAAGTCGCTAGAATCAAAGAGTATCGTATTAATTTCCAATATTCAGAAAACAATGGTTGGTATAGAGGATAAGATGAAAAATTTGAACATTAGCTATGTGAATGAAGTGGACGCGGTTAAAAAAGATAAGCTTAAACGCGACATGGAAATACATATATTATATTTATTGATCCTGGATGGAATACTAAAACATGAAAATAAAAAACCGGTCATCTTTGGTGGGTATTTAACTCGACGAAAGAAGAAACGACGATGTTATACCGCTAAGAAGAAACGTTCATACAGAAAAAAATGATCGTTTTTCTAATTTTTTGTAAACATATTGATCATTCATTCAATTCATTATGTTTTTATTTGAATATGGCAACTCTATTTTTGAAAACTCCTATTTGCGGACCCACCTCTTCATCTGCATCCACCGCATAGATTATTCCATTTACATCGTCCGTAGTATAATAGGTTTTTCCATTCAGTGTGATTTCGAATACATCAACCTCCTCGGCTTCCTCCTCCTCGGCTTCCTCCTCCTCGGCTTCCTCCTCCTCGGCTTCCTCCTCCTCAGCTTCTTCCTCCTCAGCTTCCTCAGCTTCCTCCTCAGCTTCTTCCTCAGCTTCTTCCTCAGCTTCTTCCTCAGCTTCTTCCTCAGCTTCTTCCTCAGCTTCTTCCTCAGCTTCTTCCTCAGCTTCTTCCTCAGCTTCTTCCTCAGCTTCT
>Ga0078894_10002764_pt1 | contig 13265 bp, 14 predicted proteins | sample LauGreSu1BDMLBSD_2_FD_67506 | JGI IMG/M metagenome (GOLD analysis project Ga0078894, IMG submission 67506) | Freshwater lake microbial communities from Lake Michigan, USA - Su13.BD.MLB.SD (version 4) (version 4) | ecosystem: Environmental > Aquatic > Freshwater > Lake | place: Lake Michigan...
TGGAATACGGTTTGATTGACGAAATCATAACAAAACGCCCATAAAGTACGCATATAACTGATAGGCCCAGTATACTATAAATATAGTTACTAGGAGTGTGCTATGGCCCGTCAGGCGTTTAATTGGTCTCTTTTGGATCGCGATACGTTGTACTCTATGCTCTACGAACTCAAACCTGAGATTGTAGACAGGAGGTTACCTATAGGCGAAATTACTAGCATTATTAGTAAGCACATTAAAGCGCATCTTCCACTCAAAGTGACTAGCGGCAGGCATAAACCCGTCAAAAAAGGTGAAGTTTGGATTGGCGGCGCATATCACAGCTATCTTGATAAAGCAGGTAACAAGCGGTTTATTGAAGTAGAATTGGCATTTCCAACAACTGCTGAAACAATGAAAACTAGCCTTTATCGTTGGGAACGTATGTGTCGACTGTTTGCAGATACAGTCCTACACGAAATCATTCATACCCGCCAATATCGTGCTAGAAACTTTAAAGATATTCCAGGTTTTGAAAGCACGGCCTATTATGCCAAAGATCGCCGTGAACAAGAGTACTACGGGCACAGAGATGAAATGGGTGCCCACAGTTTTAATCTGGCACAAGATATGATCGACAAATTTGGTTTTGACACTCGTGCTATTAAAGACTATCTAGATAGTCCTATTCCAAAAAGAGTCCGTCCAAACGGTTGGGGACGCTTTATGAAAGCGTTTGAGTATAATCATTCACATCCAAAAGTTATCCAAATGAAGCGTAAAATAATGAGCCAATTAGAATATGCTTACACTGGCAAACCATTTAAGACCACAAACCACTTGACATACTGATAATTACACTGTATAATATAAACTTATACAGTTAATCATCGGAGTCAACATGAGCGTTTGTGCCAGTCATATTTGGAATTTAGAAACCCATAATTCACGGTTAGATAAAGAAGGCATTATCGAAGTCATTGCACAAGAAAAGTGTGATGAATTTTTCGAAGGTTGTCGCCTTGCTCTTGACCCAATGATTACGTTTGGACTCAAACAAATACCGGAGAAAAAAGATGAAGATGGGCCTGGCTTACCTTGGAGTAGTTTTACTCTCGCTCTTACTGGTTTCGTTACTCGCAACGTCACCGGCAATACAGCACGTGATATGATTCAAGCTATGATGAAATCAGCTACTAAAAAAGAATGGAATGGCTGGTATCGTCGTATCCTTATTAAAGACTTGCGTTGCGGAGTAAGTGAAAAAACAATTAATAAAGTTGTGGAGAAAAAGTATGCTGACTATGCTATTCCTGTATTCGGTTGTCAGCTTGCTCATGATAGTGCTAATCATGAGTCGAAGGTATCAGGCAAAAAATATATCGAAGTTAAACTCGACGGAGTTAGAGTCATTACTATTGTACGTACTGATGGTAGGGTGGATATGTTCAGTCGTAATGGTAAAGAACTTATTAATTTTCCGCACATCGTAGAACAGATTTCTAACGTAGTTAAACAGGATCCGCCCGAATATGATTTAGTATTAGATGGTGAGATTATGTCTAGCAGTTTTCAAGATTTGATGACCCAAGTGCATCGCAAAAGCGATGTTAAAGCAAACGATGCTATTCTTAATTTGTTTGACGTTTTACCATTAGAAAATTTTGAAAACGGTATTTGGAATAAACGTCAAGAAGATCGTAGTGCAATGGTTTACTACTGGCATAAAAAACATAAAGATGTGTTGCCCAACGTAGCTGTTGTTGGACACGAGCTAGTTGATTTAGATACGTTAGATGGTCAAAAACGTTACAAAGAAATCAACGTTAAGGCCATTGCTGGTGGATACGAAGGCATTATGCTCAAAGATCCAGAAGCGCCATATGAGTGTAAACGTAGTGTAGCATGGCTAAAGTTGAAGCCTTTTATTGAAGTATCGTTGGAGGTGGTAGATGTCGAAGAAGGAACAGGAAGAAATATTAGACGCCTTGGAGCAGTTGTATGCCAAGGAGTCGACGACGGAAAAACTATTCGAGTCAACGTTGGCAGTGGTTTTAGTGATAGTGATCGCGATACTTATTGGAGTTCACGTGATTCCTTACTTGGCCAGATCGTGGAAGTGCGAGCAGATGCCGTCACCCAAAACCAAGACGGTACATACAGTTTGCGGTTTCCAAGGTTCTTACGGTTCCGGGGATTTGAAGTAGGAGAAAAACTATGACAGAAGTTAATAGAGTAACTGCACAGAATGCAGAAATATATCGACAGATGGAAGTTAAAAAGTTGGATAAGCGACACGAAGAACTTCGTTTAGAAGAACGGCGTATCAAGTACGAAAAAGAAATTAACGAACAAAAGCGTATTGAGATGGCACGAAGGATGAATTGTGCTGTTGGACAAAACATAGATAGGATGGCATAATGACAAACCCGTTTAGAGATCAAGAAAAGTTTATGAAGGCTTGCGACCAATCGGTTGGTAGTTTTCACGAACAACAATTTGAAATGTATAAGAATCTTATCGAAGAAGAATTTGATGAGTTAGTAACTGCCGAAAACAATAAAGATCCAGTGGAACAACTCGATGCTTTAATTGATATTTTAGTCGTTACTATTGGTGCTCTACATAGTATGGGAGCAGATGCCGAAGGTGCTTGGAAAGAAGTTATGAAAACAAACTTTGCTAAAATTGACAAAGAAACTGGCAAGGTGCGTAAACGCGAAGACGGTAAAGTATTAAAACCAATAGGTTGGGTTCCACCTAATCTTACAAAATTTATTTAAAGGAGAACAATATGTTTGGTGCAAATTATACAGGCGGCGGTATTATAAATTATCGTTCAGCAGAAGAGATTAATTCGGCCATGGGCCGTGTCTACGGACACATGAGTCTAGCAGTCATTGTGTCAATGTTTGTCAGTTACTTTGTGGGCACTACACCAGAGTTACTGGCGTTCTTTTTTACAGGTGTATTAAAGTGGATTGTAATTTTTGCTCCGCTAGTGGCAATCTTTGGTATCAGCTATGTGCTAGGTAATAATCCTAGTAAGGGCATGGCACAGTTATGCTTACACGGTTTTGCGGCCTTGATGGGACTGAGTTTTGCTACTATCTTTGCTGTATTCACTATGGGAAGTATTGTATCAGCATTTATGGGTGCGGCAATCTTGTTTGGTGTTATGAGCTTTTACGGTTATTTTACCAAACGTAGTTTGGAAAGCATGGGACAGTTTATGTTTATTGGATTGATTGCTATTATTATTGCCAGCATTATTAATATCTTTATTGGATCGACTGTAATGCAAATGGTGATCTCAGCTTTAGCTATCATTATCTTTTTAGGACTCACTGCATATGACACTCAACGTATCCGTGAAGCAGTTAGCGTTGATACTAGCCCGGCTGTAGAAGTAACAGGAGCATTGACTTTGTATATGGACTTTATCAACTTGTTCTTAAACTTGTTACAACTGTTTGGCGATAGAAAATGATTAGAGAATTTATCAATATTGTAGAAGGAATGGGTAAAGGTATTACCGACGATTGGTTTAAGGACGGCGGATTCAAAACCTACAAACGTCCTGCCAAAGAACGTTATGAGATTGCAGACGAGCCTGGCACTATTGATACTCTCGAAGGCCCAGTTAAGTACCCTGCGGGCTACTATATCATGACTGGACCAAAAGGCGAGCAGTATCCTATTACCCCAGAAAAGTTTGATGATCTTAAAGACGATCTTGGAGATGGTGTTTGTACACCAAAGAAAATTGTTAAATGGGCTAAGTTAGCAGATCACTCTGGATCAGTTGACACAAGCTGGGGGGAGAAGTTACACTACAATACAGACGAAGATGTTATTGTTCGCCACGGTGAAAACGACTACGGTGTAGTTAAGAAAGATATTTTTACACAAACATACGAAAGAGTATAATGGCACAACACTCAAGATATTGGAGTTGCAGTCCTTTTGCAGACTGGATTCGCGGCACTAAAAAACTCAGTGCGGGTACCAGTGAGGAATGGGATGACTGGACCACTACTGCTCAGATGAAGCACAACTTCCGTTATTGGTTAGCTGAAGAAGGCCTAAGCTATATCCAAGATTTTGTAACATGGCCCGTTAGAAAGATCTACGATGTTAAGTATTACATCAATAATCGTTGGGTTAGTCGTACTCATTCTCTTACCGCTCATCCTCGTGATATCGAGCCTGGTGCTTGGTGCGATGTTGGCAATCGGTTCTTGCCATGCCTATTTAATGAGTTGGTGGATTTCGTCGAAGTCGAATCCGCATGGTCGCACATCGCCTGGGGAGATAAAGAAGCTCGTGCTAAGTATGATCCTCCCTTTTGGGCTAGTGGTTGGTTCCGTTGGCGCACTTGGCGTTGTCCTCAAGCAGGCATCGATCATCTAGATTGGGCAATGACTCTGACTAACACTGATTGGTGTGAACCAGACGACCCCGAGTACGGCAAGCCTACCGGCCAAGCAATCCGTGCAAAAGAAATCAAAGAGTTGTATACATGGTGGACTGTTACCTACCGCAACCGTCCCGACCCATATGAAGCAAGTGGATGGACTGCGGCCTGTGAAGCAAGTCGTATTGCCAACGGCGGCAAACTAAATTGGGGTCAAGAAAAAGATCCTATACTTAAAAAAGCCAGCGATAAAGCACACAAGCTACTGCAAAAAATTGAAGAGTCTTACGAAAAAGAAGATACCGAAATGATGATTCGTCTTATCAAAGCCCGAGACAGTTTGTGGACATAATGCAATATAACAGGAATATTAAAGGCAACGGTCTTAGGAAAATAAACGGCAGATACGAATCTAGATACTTACACGACTCCGAGTTTGTGTTTAATAAACTTAATGAAGTAAGTCCTAGTTTTTGTCTTGCTAAATGGTTTAATGTTAGCATACACTTACCTACTGGAAAAACACACAGTTGCTATCATCCAGATGCTCATACAATTCCATTAGAAGAAATTAAAATTGATGTTAGTGCATTACATAACACTAATTATAAAAAAGAACAACGTAAATTAATGCTCGATGGTACACGCCCTAGCGAGTGCAAATTTTGTTGGCAAATTGAAGATAGCGGCGATAATTTAAGTGACAGAGCATATCGTAGCAAAGATGTTTACGAAGAAGGCCTTATAGAAGAAGCGCAGGCATTATCATTTACTGGCAATGCTAAACCTCGCTATGTCGAAGTTAATTTTAACCAAGCCTGTAATTTTAAATGTAGCTATTGTAGTCCGCATTTGAGCACAGCATGGATGGATGAAATACAAAAGCACGGCGCATTTATATTAGAGGATCGATGGCATAACGATATGTCATGGATGAAGTCCAATATGCCTGACAATAGTCCAACCAATCCGTATGTTATTGCATTCTGGGAATGGTTGCCACAAATTTATCCTACATTGCAAACCTTCCGAATGACTGGCGGTGAGCCATTGATGGACAAAAATACCTTCCGTATGTTTGATTATGTTAAAGAACATCCTAAAGAAGATTTGCATTTAAGCATTACTAGTAACTGTTGTCCACCAGGGGATCAATGGAACAAGTTTATGGTTAGTTTGAAAGAAATAACAGATAAAGATGCTATAGATCATTTTATGTTATTTTGTAGTTTAGACTCGTGGGGCCGCCAAGCAGAGTATATACGCAACGGTATGGACTTTGATTTGTTATACAGTAATGTTACAGATTATTTAGAAAATAGCAGTAAGCACAGCATAACCTTTATTGTTACTTTTAATGCATTAAGTTATACTGGCTGGAATACATACATTAAAAACATTCTAGAATTGAGAAAACGATTTAACACCACCCGACAGTTAGTGTGGTTTGATGTTCCTCCACTGCATGATCCAGACTATCTTAATCCCAAATTAATTCCAGAACTAGTAGTTGAATTAGAAAAAAGTTTAGAATTTATGAAAGCTAATCCAGAAACTAGACATAATGAGTTTAAGGGATTTAGCGATTTTGAAGTTAGTAAAATACAACGTTTGATTGATTGGATCAAATCCGAAACTGGATTCAATCGAACATTGGCTATGAAGAATTTTTATTTGTTTTTTAGCCAACATGATAAGCGTCGTGGCACTGATTTTGTAAATACGTTTCCTGAATTAGAAAATTTTTGGAAAGAATGTAAGAACGCAGATGTAATAGACGGAAAGTTATCCGGAATGATAGATTTAAAACAAAGGCTAGATAATGTCGAATAGTTACATGGATCGGGTTAAGTCCACCCGAGATACATTAAATGAAGTAGGCCCGGGCTTCTGTCTGATGAAGTGGCGCAATGAAACCTTATACTTACACATGGGCGACAATCATAGTTGTTATCATCCACGGCCACAGAAAATTCCTCTAGCAGAAATTAAAATTGATGTTAGTGCATTACATAATACTAAGTGGAAGAAAGAACAACGTAAAACCATGTTAGAAGGTGGGAGACCTGAAGAATGCTATTACTGTTGGAACATTGAAGACTTACAAGGTGAAAATTTTAGCGATAGAATGTTTCATAGTGCTAGCGGATGGCTAAATGCTAAGAAAGAAACTGAATACATAAAATCTATTCCATGGGATACTAACGTCAATCCTATGTTCTTAGAAGTTAGTTTTGGCAACGGTTGTAATTTTAAATGTGGATATTGCTGTCCACAAGCTAGTAGTTTGTGGGTCGACGAAATTAAAAAACACGGTAACTACGATATAAGTTATAATCAATACGGAATCGAGTTTCTAGATCAAATGAAAGTGTATTCAGACGAAGAACCCAATCCATACATTGATGCATTTTGGGAATGGTGGCCCAGCCTCAAACAAGATTTAAAAGTATTCCGAATAACAGGTGGGGAACCGTTAATTAATTCAAACACTTGGAAGCTATTAGACAAACTACGTGTAGAACCAGTGCCTGATCTAGAATTAAATCTTAATAGCAACATGGGTGTTAGCAATGAGAAAGTTAAGAGATTAAGCGAAACTGTTGATAAGTTATTGACAGAAAAACAAATTAAATCGTTTATGCTGTACACATCAATAGACGGTTGGGGCCAACAAGCAGAGTACATGCGTCGAGGGTTAGATGTTGATCTTTGGGTGAAGAACCTAGAAACATTTTTAAACACTAATCCTAATTTTAAAGTTTCTTTCATGATCACTTATAATATTTTGACTGTTGCTTCTTTTAGACCGTTATTAGAAAAAATATTAGAATTGCGCAAAAAATTTAACATTAACAACAATCGAATTAATTTCGATACTCCGTATCTTAAAGAACCTCCGCATTGGATGATGAATTTGTTACCTGCAGAATTTGGCGCATACATTGATAAAGATTTAGACTTTATTAAAGAAAATATTACAAATAATTTTAATGGGTTTGACGATCACGAGTATGAGAAATTAAAAAGAGTTAGAGATTATTTTTACGAAGGTGGTTCACGTATTACTACAGAATTAGTTACCCAAGGTAGAATTGATTTTTATAAATTCTTTTCCGAATACGATTCTCGTAGCAATTTAAATCTAACAGAAACATTTCCGCTGTATGCAGATTTTTATAATTTATGCAAGGACACGTATGAAGCTAATCGATAAACCTTTCTTCTGCGTATTACCTTGGATTCATTTATATACAAATCCTGAAGGTAAAATGTTGCCTTGTTGTGTTGCAGATAACTCTGCACCGTTTCCCATGATGTCTGAGGGTGAATTTCCAGTACTATTTAATAGTAAACCTATGAGAGAATTGAGACAGAACATGTTAAATGATATTCCGTCAAAGACTTGTAATTATTGTTACAAGCTGGAAAAATACGGAACACATTCTCATCGTAAACATTCTAATGGCAAATACTTGTCTCATGATAATGTGCTTAAAATTATTGAAAATACCAATGACGATGGCACCATTGATGATATTAATATATTGTACTGGGATGTAAGATTCAGTAATGTATGTAACTATAAATGCAGAATGTGTGGGTCTCGTTATAGCACTAAGTGGTATGAAGATGCTGACTTATTGGGCTGGAAAACAAACCCAAAAGACCCAACTGTCAGCATTGCTAATATAAAGGAATTTTGCGATACTAATGCGTCTTATTTAAAAAGTATCCAATACATTTATTTTGCAGGAGGTGAGCCGTTAGTTCAGCCGGAGCACTACGAATTTTTAGACTGGTGTATTGAAAATAATGTAGATGCAGAATTATACTATCAAAGTAACGGCAGTATTTTAAAATATAGCAAGTATAATATTTTTGATCTGTGGAGTAAATTCAAACGAGTAACTTACAGTGTTTCATTAGATGGTCTAGGTGCCATGGGAGAATACATACGGTCAGGATATAATGATGCAAAAGTTGATAACAATTTAACTAAGATTTGCGAAGCATTTGGTTCTAACGAAGAAATAACAGTTAATGCCACCTTCATGGCTTATAATGCATTTTTTGCTACTGAATTTTTTGACCAAATGGAAAGCAAGCCGTGGGTTATGATGTCAAACGTTTATACTCAGTTGTTAATTGGTCCTGAACATTTGCAACCTAAAGTATTACCTGTAGAATTAAAAAAACAAGCAATTGAAAAAATACTCAATTCTAAATGGTACGAAAAATATCCTAATAAATTTGAATCATTATTATCAAATTTAAAAGAAGAATCGACTCCAGAACTATGGAGTAAATTTAAACAATATACATCAGCTCTTGATGAACGTCGAACTGAAAATATACTAAATTATTTTTCAGAGTTGGGGCCTTACTATAATGACTAGATGTATTAATGCAGAGCTTGGATTGCGCATAAACACCGATGGCACTTGTAAACATTGTTGTATGCAAAAAGGAAATTTAAAAAGTTCTGAGACTGGAAAAGAATTTAAAATTAGTTCTGATAAATTTATTGATATTTTATCAAGTAAGCATTCAGTGGCGATACAAACCGATTTGAAAAACGGTATTCAACATCCTGCATGTTCTCTATGCTGGGAAGAAGAATCGTCAGGCAAAGACTCAAAACGAATCAGAGATAACAAGCAATATAGTCACTTGTTCGATTCTAATATAACTGCTCCTTCATTTTTAGATGTAAGTATGGGGTCCACATGTAACATCAAATGTAGAACATGTGGACCGTTCAATAGTAGTCAGTGGAATGCCGAATGGCAAGCGGCTGGGTACTTTAACGGTACTACTGACAAATATAAAATAATGTTGCAATCGTTTAATCACAGTTTTGATGACGATAGTTTATTTTGGAGTGAATTTGAAAACAACATAGGAAACATTACACATATTGACTTTTACGGCGGCGAACCGTTTTTAGTTAAAAAGCAGTGGGATCTCATGAAGTCAGCGGTTGCTACAGGGATTGCTAAAAATATCACAGTGCATTATAATACTAATGGAACTGTATGGGATGACGACAAAGTTGATATATTAAAACACTTTAAAGCAGTCAATATTGATTTTAGTATAGATGGTATCTATGATAAACTTACTTACATACGGTATCCAGCAGATTGGAACACAGTATTTGGTAACTATTTAAAGTTACAAGAAATAGAAAAGAAATATCCAAACTTTCATTCTTCTGTTTGTTGTACAGTGAGTACATTTAACATATACGATATAGATGAAATAATGGAATTCTTTAGTCGATATACAAAAAATTTATATTTAAATTTAGTACACGGTCCGGAACATCATTGCATTAAGAATATCCCAGAGCCGTTAAAACAAAAAATAACCGATAAGTTAAAAAATACAGTAAAAAAAGATTGGGCTGGATATTACACCTTTGCTAGTACAATAGAATTTATGAACGGTACTTTATGTCATATGCCTAAATGGGATAAATTTTTAAAAACAACGCTCTGGCACGACCAATATCGTCAACAGGATTTTAAAGAAACTTTTCCCAAGTTTTATAAATTAATAAAAGAAGAAAATTATGAAATATCTGTGGAAAGATAGTACAGTTAAATTATTACATATTGAGCTTACAAACTTTTGTAATGCCGCATGTCCATTTTGTCCTCGATTTGTGGATGCTACTGATATCTTACGCCCCGATATTAATTTGGATCAAATGACTATCGAGCAGTTTAAAGAGTGGTTTCCAAAAGAAGTACTAATTGATGTTCATCGAATTTTATTCTGTGGCACACACGGCGATCCTATGATGGCTAGAGATTTGTTAGATATTGTTCGATACATACGAGAAACTGCTCCGCATTTAAATATCATGTTTAATACCAATGGTGGTATGCGCAAGCCTGAATTTTGGAGTGAGTTAGGTAATTTATTAAAAGTCCATCCAGCTGGCAATGTTACATTCAGCATTGACGGCTTGGAGGATACTAACCACCTATATCGACGAAATGTAAAATGGGACATACTCATTGATAATGTAAAAGCATATACGGATACCGGCGCAAATGCATCGTGGGACTTTTTAACCTTTAAACACAACGAACACCAACTACAAGAAGCAGAAGCTCTTTCAAAAGAACTAAAAATCAAAAAGTTTTTAGTTAAACGTGCATTAGGATTTGAAGAAGGAGACGGTGGTTTTAAAGCCAGGGGTATATATGACAGAGACGGAAATCTTGATTATATTATAGAGCCGCCATTGGAACAAAGCCTAGTCAATGTTAATGAATATAAAGATGCTAAAAAATCAGTGTCGCAAACTATAAATCTTAGTTATTTAAAAACTATGAAAGAAACCAAAGTACATGCCGGAGTAGCAGAAAAACTAGCAAACTTTTCTCACGAAAATGTCCCGCATTGGAACACTTATGTACTAGAATATGATCATCACGAAATTAAATGCAAAAGTGATTGTTCAAAAAACAGTGAGAAAACATTTACAGAAGTTTATATTAGCTGTCATGGTATAGTGTATCCATGTTGTTATGTAGGAACTCGTGTAGAAAGTTCAATAGATCTTTATGAAGACACACAATTACGTTATGCATTAAAAAATGCAGGTCTTGAAAATTTTAGTCTTAAAAAGAAGTCATTAAAAGACATCGTTGATGGCGGATTTTTAGATTCAGTGTTTACTGCATCGTGGGAGCGGCCGTCAACTAAAGACGGCAAGCTATCATACTGTGCTATGACTTGCGGCGAAAAAAGTCAAATTGATAAAATTTATGTAAATCCAAAATGGAAATCTTGAATAAAATTAACAGAATAGTTGCGTATGGGTGCAGTTATACTGCTGGCGACGAACTGCTGGATCACGAAATTTTAGGAATGTCTTTTGATGAATGTAATCGATTAAAAAAACAGTTTTCAAATGTACAAGAATTTCACAATCAAAAAATTAACGGCAATACTATATTTGAGTTGATAAAAAATGATGGCAGGAATATTAATGCATCGTGGGCTAGTCAACTAGCAACAAGATTTGATAAAACATATATAGGTAGGGCCGTTGGCGGGTCTTCAATAGAGGAACATTATTATTCAATAGTAAAAGACATATCAAATAATCAAATTGTTCAAACAGATTTAGTATTAGTTGGGTTAACAATACCTGATAGAATCTTTATATGGCCTATTAACTCAGATAAACCTTATTCTAAACTATTGTCAAATACGTGGCAATGGCACGACTCTAAATTAAAAGAACACGCTGTTAATTATTTTTTTACAGATTTCTCTATAATATTAAATTATTATAAAACTATGAAATTACTTAGTACACTCGATACTAAGATTAATATAAGACTACAACCAATGAGCCAAAAAATTATTCCTAGGGATGAATTGTTTGCATATAAATCCACAACGAAAGAATTAAATGATTATGTTAATTCAGTGTGGTCCGACTGTCAGTCAATAATGCTAAATTCGGGAATAGCATTGGCACATAACTCAAATTACCGATGTGGGTTTGGTCATCCTACTGTTGAAGAACATACCAAACTTGCACAGGACGTGATATGATTAATCTAGTATTTGCAGACTACCCCTTTGATTTTTCAAAATATAATGCGAACACTAACACATTTACCCCAGAAAATCCGACGGATCCGTGGACATTAGAATGGTTGCTGTATCAATGTAACATACCATTTACCAGATCAACAACACTTAGTAATAATAACGATTATGTACTTTTTAATCTAGCAGGCCCAGGAGTCTTTGACGATTTTCGCAATATTCCAGATCAAATTTGGGATTATATAAGTCAGCACAATGTCAAGTTAATTCTGTATCATGCAGTCGAAGGAACTTCATACTTCTTATATCCAAAACCTTGGAAAAATTTAGAAGTTATTCTTAGAGAAAAAAATGTATTGCCTAACCAAATATTTTATATTACTGGAGATATCCTTGCTCCTCAAAAATATAAACATATCAAAGACGACTATTTTTCAAAAATAAATGTATTGGGATTAGATGTATTTGAAATGATACACATGCATCGACATTTCAAAGCATCGGGATTTAATTTTTTAGATTCGATAGAACAATATGAAAAACAAAAAGAAAAAGAAAAAAAGTTTTTAAATCTAAACAATATCATGCGGCCGCATCGTCAGGCATTATTGTTTTATCTTCAAAAATATAATTTATTACATGAAGGATTTGTCAGTAGCCTCACATGGAGACCTGGGCCTATGGATAATGTGTATGAAGAAGATTTTAATTCAGAGTTTAACTTTGACAATTCTCAGTTTACAGATTTTTTAACTGTTAATAACAATGTGTTAAAATTAGATTCGCTTGGCAAGCAAGCATCTGAAACAACGCTGTATAGTAACAGCTATTACAGTCTTGTTACTGAAACCCACACATCAAAAGACATACTTTTTATAACAGAAAAAACTTACAAACCAATACTAATGGGCCACCCGTTTATGATCATTGGTAATCCTAATATTCTGTCATATCTGCAACGCAAGGGATATTTTACATTTCCTGAATTATTTGACGAATCATACGATAATAGATTGTCGACTAAGGATCGTCTAAAAATTATAATCAATAACTTAACACGAGATGTGGGCTTCAGCGACTTAGTTTATGCAAAATTAAAACATAATCAACGTTTATTTTTAAAACAACCCTCGGCACACACTAACAAGTATGCTCTTATACATTTTCTTGTAGGAAAACCTTAACAGTTGAGTTATCAAAATTGGCAGTCTCTACAAATTTTTTTACCAGTTGTTTGTGATTATTAGACAGTGTTCCGATTGGAACAAATCCAATTTTACCAGTGTAG
>Ga0078894_10002765_pt1 | contig 13265 bp, 23 predicted proteins | sample LauGreSu1BDMLBSD_2_FD_67506 | JGI IMG/M metagenome (GOLD analysis project Ga0078894, IMG submission 67506) | Freshwater lake microbial communities from Lake Michigan, USA - Su13.BD.MLB.SD (version 4) (version 4) | ecosystem: Environmental > Aquatic > Freshwater > Lake | place: Lake Michigan...
ATACATAGAAAATACTTATACGATATTTTAGTTAACCAAGGTTTTCCTCGAGCTTACCTTCAAAGACATTCAACAACTCATCTAAAATAAAAATAAACTCAACTCCTGATATATCAATTTTAAATTGATTTAAATCAGGACTTACGTTTTTAAATTGTTTTTTAGTTTCCTCAAAATCAACCTTATTCAATTCTATTACAATAACTTTTCTACCATTAACAAATAGATTGTCTATAGCGTCAGAAATTAACGCCATTCTTTCTATTACCCCATAAATAATCTCAGGACTCTTTTCCATAGACTTTGTTTTTTAGGAACTATATCCTCTTTTTTAATTTTTTTAATTTTTTCGATTAATTTAAGTTTTTCAAACTCGGCATCTCGTTTGTCTTTCTCAATTTCATTTTGTAACCATTGTAGTTGGCTTGATTTCGTCTTCATTATCTTCTAGCTCCAAATTTTGTATTGATTTGATATCAAATTTTAGATTTTTAAGGTTATTCAAACTTTGTTTTTCAAAAACATTTTTTAACTCGTCAACTTTAGATTGGAAAAGTCGTTCTTTTTCTTCTCTCTCCAGATTGTAATTAATAATACTTTTTACATTACCCGCAATTTTTTCAACTTCTTCTTCATTAAATTCTGAAACAAATGAGAATAATTTTTCATTAGGTATTTGTGATTCTTGTTGTAAAATCTTATCCTCCTCAACATATTTTTTTGGTAACTTCCATGATTCTGGAAAACTAACATCAAAACTAAGATAATTTTTTAATTTCCTAACAGATTGTAAATAAGGAAATAAACTTGAAAATTCTTTATATAGACTCATATGATTATCGAAATAAATAAGTTATGATGTATGATATTGTTAGTCCTAAGATAACAAGCTCCCTATCACTTTTCAAGACTCTTACATCTGAATTTTGTGATAGGGCGCCTATTAACCTAATAGTTGTTCTCAAAACAACTAAAACTGAAAAAATGAAAATAAAAAAAAATAAATTATCTATATTAAACATTATCAGTTTTTTTTCTTTCTTCCAAAATTTCACCTCTCAAGGTTTGTAACAAAGCCTTAAGTTCTTGAGCAGATTTTCTAGCTCTTGTTCCAGCACTTTTATTACCTTTGAAGAATTTGGTCGCGTCCATTGACAGTTCTTCTGTCAGTGACTTGATTTTTTCTAAAGTTTCCATCGTAATTATTTTTACAAATTTATTATAAATAATATTAATTTTTCCTTTATAGTAGTAAAGAGAAAAACAATTTTTTTATTTATTCATGTTTTTATCTAAACCTTTATAAACCGTACTTATCATATCTAAATCAGATTTAGTGAACGGTGTTTTTAAATCGAAAAGGTCCTCAAAAAACTCAGTAACCGAATCTCTTACTTTTTTATTTTCTTGTTTGTAGAATATTTCTTCAAAAAATGAAACAAAATAGTCAAAGTGTTCACCTTTTTTATTAAACTTTATTTTTTCTTTTGAAAAATTGTCGACCACTTTATTCCAACACCAAACAAAGTGATTTATTTTGTCCTCTTCGGACATATTGACTTTAGTCTCATTTGGTGAATCGGATTCTCCTAAATAAGTTTCTACTATTAAGTTATTCAATGACCTACAAAAATCCGAGAACAATTCCAATTTTTCAGGAATTATATTGTTACTCTTGAACCATAAATCAACTTCTTCAGGATTAACCTGTTTTGTAACGTAATTAAAAAAATTATCCATAAGAATTCTTATGGATAAAATATAGTTAAGATATTTTTAATGTATATTATTGAGTCTTTTGATTATACCCCATTAAATTTTTCATTCTTTCGAATTCTTCATTAATTTGCTTTGTGGTTTTTTCATCAATTGATTCTAATTTCATCATAAGTTTGGACCCTGAATCCCCATCTGTTTTATCTTGGATAATTGGTTGTGGAGATTTATTATACGCCTTTCTCTTAATTTTGGCTAACATATTATCTTGTCTAACTTTGTTGCGTTTCTTATTAATATCTGATTTACCAGTATTCGCCCACTCAGGATTATTACCTGTTCTTGATGAACCTTCCACATTATCAGTTACCCAATCTTCATTAGGATGGATTTCATCATAATCAAGATTTTCCTGTCCTGCGGCGGTAAGATTATCTGTATAATCCTTAACAGCATCTGAAGGTTGGTAAGCCTTTTTATCCATCTTGGCCAATTCACCGTTACCTTTTGGGAATATTTCAGGATTCATGTCGTATTCTCCTTTTGAACCGTCTTTAAGATAATCTTTCATCTTTTTAGCTAATGATTGTAGGTACTCTTTATTCTCTTTACCTGAAGCGGTGTGAGCTTTCTGATAAACATTAAGCCCTTTAGTTTTACCCATTGATTTTAATTTCTCTTCTTCTTGTAAAACAATTTTCTCAATAAAATTAATCATTTCACTTTCGGTCATTTGAATTGATTTCTTAGATTCTCTAACATCAAACTTTTTACCACCAACCTCAAAAGATTTATCACCCTCTTTTTTAGCTTTAGATAAAGCACCTGTAAAAGCATTACCTTCTTCCATTTCCTCATCAGTTTCTTTTTTCATACTTTTGAGTTTTTTAAAGTCAGCACCAGTGATTTTACCTTTTGGTTCGGCAACATCAATTCTTGATTGTCTTCCGTGTAGTTTTTCACTTACTTCTCCACCCATGAAATTTTCTTTATGGTAATTACAAGTGGTTTCATTGTAATCTTCACTATCCGTTTTACAAAATCTATCAACCAAACCTAATGGGTCTGAACCAAATTCTTCTTCTTCTTCAGCGACATAGTCAAACTCATCAGTTTCATTCATAGAACCAGATGAACACTGTTCACAAATTCCTTCTCTCGTTTCTCCACCACATTGTTCACAAACCATTTTATCACCTTCGGTTAATTTTGTGACCAATTCATCCGCTTTTTCTTCGATAGTTTCATTAATAATTTTGTTTACTAACGAATTAATATAGTTATTTAAAGACTTTTTCATGTGATTTTTTTATTTATAAATATGTAATTTTTACGTTATAGTTTATCTTTTATCAAATTATATTCGTACTCTATAATGTTTTTAACAACCTGTTCACTGATATTATACTTTTTACTAACCTCTTTTATTACTTTATCAAGATTTTTATTTTCAAATATGTTTAAAGCTTTAATATCTCCTTGATTACAATAAGGAAACTTTTTACATTTCTTTTTAACCTGAACAAATTTTCCTCCAGGTATTTGAGGATTTTTGTATGACTTACCTGAACCACGTTCATGATTACCTTTCATTTTAACATCCTCAAAACCAGGTGCGTCGTATGCTCCAGCAGAGGATGCCCCTGTTGCTTCATTTGATTCAATTTTTTTAGGAGTTTCTTTGAAACTTTTCTTAACAAAATCACTTTCAGGGTTGAATCCTACAGGACCCACAAAACCTCCCGCTCCTCCCGCACCAGTCGCCTCCTTATTCTCTATCTTCTCTAGTTTGTCATAATACTTTGGGTCTTCTTTAAGGTGGTCCATTGCGATTTTCTTAGCCTTTTTAAGTCCCATCTCATGTTCCATTTCAACTTTCATTCCTTTTTTAAGTTGTCTCTTGAGAATATTATATATTTTGGAAATCTTTTCAGTAGAATCACTTTTTGCATGTTGTTTTGCCAAATCATACAACTTTATATCTCTAACTTCCGATTCTTCAATCTCTTCCTTTACTTTCTTTTTTTTACCTTGGCAATGAGCTCTTTGACTGAACCCTTTTGGATTATTACAATCTATACTTTTTTTGTATTTTTCAGACCATTTTTCTTCAATTTCTTCGTTACTCTCTATCTTTTTTTGTAAAACACTAATGTCTTTCATTCCTTCGATAGGATTTGTTGACATAATGTTAGGATTAGACAAAATATTGTCTGAGATTTTTGAAGAAAGTTGCTTGAGAATATTCTCAGTTAATTTAATTTTACGCATTTTTTAATCTTGGTTCCCAATACCCTCTTTGAGTCCACATAAAATTATAGAACTCTCTGAATACTTTTATTACGATTTCTTTAGTGTCACTTTCAAGTTTACCTCTACGAATTTCTTTAGATACTAATTCTAAAATCTTATCCTCATACTGACGCATAGTATTACTTCCGATGAAATCTTTAATTTCTTTTCGAATCATAACTTCTATTTGTTTCTTATCCGAATCCGATAGTGCCATATTTAAATTGCTAAAAGTAGTAATATAAGAAATACTCCTCCTGCGATAGTACCTCGTTTATACCATTTGAATTGTTTATTCTTAGAATCCAATTCACTTTGGAGTTTTGTATTTACTTTACCGTACTCAACTATTTGACCATCTTTTTGTTGGATAATAAATTGGTATGTCGAATCTTTCTTTTCAAGATAGTTAATCATTGTGTCTTTCAACGCTTCTCTCTCTTCCAATTTTCCTATTTTTATGTAGGATTGAGTCAATTCTTCTCTACAACCGTCATACTTGATTAGGTCTTTTATTACCAGTCGTGCCGTTTGAGTACTAATTTCCAGCTGAGTTGTATCTTTTTGAGAAAAACTTTTTAAGCTCAGTATGAGTATACTTATCAACATTAATAACCTTACCATTTGTTTGAATTTTAATATCATTTATTGTTTGGTCTACCGCCAAAATTTCGTTTGTGACATTGTTTATGTCCTCATCCAATTTTAATAATTTTTCATCTATCATAGAATTAACCGCAGTTGCGGAATCTATTGATATCTGTAAACTATCAATCTTATCATAGTGTGATTGAACATCGGTTTTTATACCATTGGTTATAAAAATAGAATAACCTACTAAACCAACTATCAAAAATAACAATATTGTTTTTAAAGTTTCGTTCATTGTTCTGTTTTGTTTGTTTTCTTACGTGAAGCCAAAACTTTTGCCCATTTTGACTTAAATTTATCATAGTAAGTTTTTAACTTATTAATCATATCTACAAAATTTTCATCAGCCTTTATCATGTCTCCGTTAATGTACATTCCACCATCCTCACCTATTGAAAAGAAAAATTCAATGTCAAAGTCTATGATTTTACCTGACCATTCTACGTTATTTGGATAAACATTTAACTTATTAAAGTCAGCCAAATCTGAAACCTCATTAACAAACTCATCCATAGTTTCTTGGAAAGCGATTTTGTCATCGGTTGTCAATTCTAGGTCAGACGAATCTTTCCCGTGGAGAACTAAGATACCTCCAGAAATTCTATATCCTTGACTTTTATCTCTATCAGGTTCAGCGTCATCTTCTATTTTATCCTCAACTGACTTAGCTATATTCATTGGTTTACTGATATTATCAGAAGCCAAATCAGACCCTTGTTCTGTTATGATACCATATTTACTTTTGATATCACTTATCTGTTCATTAATAGTATTATTCGAGAGCATACTTCTCGAAGCCTTTAATAACTTTTTAATTTCATCATGTGAATTGTTCATCATTCAAATATTTTAAAAATGTTTCAAAATTAAAAGCCGGACTCAATTCAGTAAAAACACTATCGAAATTACTTTTTGATGTTATCCCCCTAAATTTTTCAACCCCATTTATACGTGTGTTATGTTCTACAACTTCAACCGGAATTCCTGTCTCTTCTGAAATTTTTTTACACAACTTTGCCGTGTATTCTATTTGGGTTTCAGTATAAGGTTGCCAGAAAAAATAGTCTCTCCATTTTTTTTCATACACATCACCCTTATAAATATCTCCAATCCAGTTAACGTATTGATTATTTAGTGGTTCTTTTTCCAACCATCCCAAATTCTCTAAAGAAATAACTATGGAATTTCTATTAATATTTTCCTCAGAAAATGTTTTACCGTAAGATTCATTATTTAAAAGTTGTAAAACCTTACCATCTCGACTTACAACATAATTAGGTATTTTTTTATACCTACCATTAAATCTATATTTAAGACCTAATAGATACTCTTCAATGTTTCTTGAAGTGTGTTGGATAATAATCTGTTGTTTTTTCTTTTGTTTTCCTGTCGGTTCGAAATCACCGTATTTGATAACATCTATCATAATGCATCACAATTTGTGATTTATTTTCTGTAGGTTAATCTTTTTACCTGCGAATCAGTTTCTGTTGGTTCTTCAATTACTTCATCTATCTTATTTTCAACCGGAACTTCCACTATTCTCTCAACTATTTTTTCAACTTCGACAGGAACCTCTACAATTTTTTCTACCTCAACCGATACTTCGATTACTTTTTCTACAATTTTTTCTATTTCAACCGGTACTTCAACAATTTTTTCCACCTCAACAATCTTTTCTTCAACAACCACTTCTGACTTTTTACCACTATCATATTTTGTAAAGAAATGTAAAGATGTTAATGAAATAATTGGAAGTAATCCCCCCTCTAAAAACGCCAACCATCTTTTTAATGAGATAACATCATTCGTATCGGACCCTAAAGCCTCCCAAAGTGGTGAAGTTAACTCCATCCATGCTTTGAACAATTCACTATTAGCATCGATTTCTTTATACGAATAAAAAATGTTACCTATCATTTGTATTAAGGTTACCAACCCAAACATAAACCAAACCCCACCCTTAATTTTATTTGTTGCGGCAACAAGAGCGGTCATTGCTCCTACCTCAATTGCAATTGAAAGGTAAATTGCCCAATTAATCGGGTTAGCGATATCGTACCATGCAACTACGTGAGAGATTGATATTCCGGCCACCAATATAATTGGAACCAGGAACATTGTTCTGTTTGGATTATCCTTAATCCACTGTAAAGACTTCTTTATCATTACTGGGCTCTTAAACTGTCGATTATCTCTCCAATTTTACCCTGTCTATTCACATCCATGATATCTCTATCGGTTGATTGAATCATTCTTCTTTCGGTTTCAAGACCTTCGATTCTGATTTCTTTTCTCAACTCAATGGCTAAAGAATCTATTTTTGCGTTATTTAATTGTACTTGTGTTTTAACTTTATCTACTCGAGAGTTTGTAGAACAAGTTTTCATAAAAATAATAATAACCAATAGGGTCATTAATCTAACACCCCATACATCCAAAATGTTTAAAAAATTTTTCATATCAAATTAGTTTTTAAATAAAATAAAAAACCTTCTATCATAATAAATAGAAGGTTTTTTGTTTTTTACATGTAGTCGAACAAAACCGAACTTTCATTCCTCAGTTTTCTTAGAGCCTTTTCTTTAATTTGTCTTACTCTTTCTTTAGTCAAATTAAAGTCAGACCCTATGTCTTCTAGTGTTCTTGGTGTACCCGATAGTCCGAAATAATCCATTATAATTATTCTTTCTCTCTCATCCAAAACGTTTAACAATCCAACTAGTTCTGTCTTAAGAACATCTTTGTTATTAAACACCGCGTCAGGCATGTCAGCTTCTTCATTCTTAATTACATCAACCAAAGTATCACCTTCTTCATTTATGTTCATATCCAAATCAATAATTGAAGGTAACATTTCAAATCGGTCATCAAGTTTTCCACCTTTAGATGCAACCTCTTTCTTTGCTCTTTGTAGGTCCTGTACCACATTAACAGGGAGTCGAATTGTACGAGCATTGTCATTAAGTGACTGAAGGATTGATTGTTTAACCCACCATACAGCGTATGATATAAAACGTAAGTTCTTACTCCAATCAAAGTTTTGAATGGCTTTCAATAGACCTAAGTTACCCTCAGCAATCAAGTCAGGAAAATCCAAACCTTGATTCTGATATTGTTTTGCAACCGTGATAACGAATCTAAGATTTCCTTCCAAAATTTCTTGGTTGATTTCATCTCGTTGTTTCTTGGTTATGTTTTCAGATTGAATCAATTTGGCCAATTCTTTTTCCCTTTCAGGAGTCATAACCTTAATTTTACGAATATCTTTTAGGTAATGTTGAATTTCTTCTTGATTAATCGGAATGCCGGTGTTTTTTTCTTTCATATTATATATTTGAGTATTTTTCTAAAAGTTGTTTGTCTTCTTCTGTCAGCGAATTTAAACCATTTTCGTTAATCTGGTCCAAAATTTCATCAAGAGTTTTGGTTGGTTTCTTCTTCTTCAATCTTGGTAGTATGTCAATATCAATCTCATCATCATAATCTTCTATATTTTCTTTCATATTCGCTAGTGCCTCGTCCAGTCTTGAGAAAAAAGTTTGTGGTTCAATCAAATCCATATCATTGGAATCGGGTACTTCTTCGTCTAAATCTTTACCGAATAAATGTTCAAGTGTTTCTTCGTCAATTTTAACATCAATCTCAAAGTCACTATAAGGTAATAAGAAATAAGACACCTTTACATTTTGTAATATTTTGGTGATAGTTTTTGATACCTCTTCAAATTGTGAGTCACTCTTAAAAGTATAAACACAAGAGGTATCACCATAGAAGAATTTTATATAATCAACTTTAATATTCAAGATAATATTGTCACATACTGAGTTAACAAATTCATCTTGTTTTTCCATTCCACCGAACATAAAAATAATGTACTTCATATAGTTTTTTTTACAAAAATAATTAAAATTATTGATTCACAAAACTAATGTTATCAACTTTTTCTATTCTGACAACATTATCTGACCAATTTGTAACCAAAGGGTTGTGTGTTATTACAAATATTTTTTCAAAATATTCTTTAATTTTCTTAAAAAACTCCGATACCATGTCAAGATTTTCATTTGAAATCTTCCCGAATACCTCATCAAAAACTATAATGTTTGGTTTTGGTAAAGAACATATCTTACTCAATACCGCTCTTAAAGCTAAAGAAGCAATAGTTCTTTCATATCCCGAACCTGAGGACATCAATTTTTCAATTTGAGTATTGTTATCAATCATCAAAAACTCAACCTCGTTTTTGTCATTGATTCTGATTTCCAATCTAAAATGACTACTATCTTCAAGCAACCTTTGTAATTCCGAATTAATTAAAGGCATCATTGTTTTCATAATTAGTTTGGAGATACCATTTTTTCCAAATGTTTCCAAATATATCTTATAAACCCGTTCCTTTGACGATTCTTCCTTAATTTTTTCAATTAACTTTTTATTTTTGTCAATCTTTTCATTAAGACTATCAATTTCAAATTGACAACCTGTCATTTTTTTGTTAATATCGGTCTTTTCTCTCTCCAACTCACCAAGTCTAATGTCAGCCTTTATTAACAACTCGTCAATCTTATTGTTTGCTTGTATTTTTTCTTGAGCCTGTTCGTATTTTGTAAGCTTTTCGTTAAGTTTTTCAATTTTCATGTTGAAACTTTCTATATTCAGTTCCAACTTCTCTTTGATTAACTTATTTTTTTCATACTCATCGAACTCTTTCTTTAGGTTAACAAATCCCTTTTCTTTGCCCGATAAATCCTGCATTAAGTCCTCGATTTCCTTTTTATTCGTGAGATATCCGTCAAGTTCTGAGATTCTTGATTGTGTTATGGCGGCGTTCATTAGTTCAATACCACAGTGTTCACATTTGATACCACCACTAACAGAACTTTTTAACTTTTCAATTGACGAGATATTAGTATCAACTTCAACCTTTTTCTTAAAAGCCGTGTTGTATTCATCCTTAACCTCATCATGTTTGTCCTCATGATAATATTCACTAGGTTCAACAACTTTAACTTCTGATAACTGTTTTTCAACTTGAGATTTTTGAGTTTCAAATTCTGAGATTTCAATCTTAACTTTATCAGGTTGTAATAAACCAATTTCCTTATCAATATCCATGTGTTTGTTCTTCAACAATCCATCACGATACTCTTGTCCTTTGATAATACGTCCTTGAACATCAATCAAGTTACCTTGTTCGGTTGTGATAAGTTTTTCATTGGTTTTAATAGTTTCCTCATAAGTCTCGATATCATTCTTAAGTTGTTCACTATTGTAAACATTTGATATCATTGATTTAGAAAACTCAGAATAAATCTCCTTACCTGCTTCTTCCTTTCTTTTTAGAAAGTCCAAACCCATAAACCGAGACAATACTTGACCCCTTGCCGTTGGTTTAGAGTCAATCAATTCCTCAAGGTTTGTTGCCGTTGTTAGGATTGTCATCAAAAAGTCATCCTTAGAACCTATAGAAGTTTTAATAAAGGCTTCGGTTTCTCTACGTTGTTCACCAGTGAAGTTCTGTAAACTACCATCGGATAACTTTTTAAAGAAATCCAATTCAGTCTTAACATTCCATTCCCCCGATTTCGCTTTCTTTCTCTCAATGTTACGAACAATAATGTACTCATCACCATCAATAACAATTTCACCTTTAACCGACACTTTATTCTTATCGGTAAATCTATTAAAGACTTCCTCAGCCTTTGTTGTTTTGGTTGTTTCGTTAAAGAAAAGAAATAAAAGTAAATCAACCGTCAGAACCGTCTTACCTCCAAAATTTGGGGGATTGGATTCAACTACACTAATACCATTACATTTTTCAAAATCCAACTTTTGGTTTTCACCATAGGATAGAAAATTTGAGAACTCAATGTTTTTAATGTACCATCTTTTGAATGGGGAAACCTCAGAATCCTCAAGGATAAGTTTATTATCCACCACCGAATCTAATTTATATACCTCATCAAATAATTCCTCATTTGATTTGGATTTCAAATATGACTTGATTAGTTCATGTTGATAGTTCTTATCAAGAATGTTAAAAGATATGTCAACAGTATGTGTCGTCTCTTCGGTTGCGATTGTTTTGGTTATAACATTCACATTGGTTGAGAAGTATTTTTTTTGAAAGTACTGTCTAACGCTTTTAATTTTTTCTTGAGTGAAATTCTCCGCATAATCCTCCCAAACGACTTGTATATAAGGGTTTTCTAAATTTTCTACTTCTAAATCGTGACTCATATTTTTATAATTAAAATTGGGTGGTGGATTAAACAAATCCATATATTAAATCGGAGTAACGTCAACTACTTCTGAGTTGTTCTCTTCGGTCATAGCCGACATTTTGTCTTGATATTCCTGAAGTTGTTTTTCCATCATTTCAGTATATTCTTTCTCCATCTTACGACGGATTCCTTTAACTAGGTTGTTACGGTTCTCAACCTTTTGTTTGTGATTTTTACGTTGTCTTGACTTTGGCATAATATTAAATTTATAAATGATTAGTATTTGGTCTATTTTGTTCAAACCATTCAATAATGGAGTTAATCGCCCATACGGCACCTGAGGCCATTAATCCATCAAAGAACCATGATATCCATTTTGGTGTTAAGAAAAGGTGATGAGATGGGGAGATAAGGACAAGTCCCAAGAAAAATCCAACCCATGTAGAAGTACACATCATACAGGACAATAAGTCTGAGAAGAATTTAAATACTGAGAATCTATTTCCCAATAAACTTATGGTATTTCTAAATCCTTCAAAAATACTACCATAAACCATAATGTTGGAAAACCCGTAGGCCAACACGAACCATGCAATTAAAGTTGTCATCATTTTTTGTTTGTTTTATAATCTATCTTTTAAATTTGAGCTTTTCATGTAGAAAGCATAAGAAGTTTTTGTGAGATTTTCAAGGTCCTCAACCTTATTTCTTAATTCTTTTATCACATCATTCTTTTCACCGAGTTGTCTGTTTAAGTTCATCAGAGTTTCCTGTAATTTACCACATTCAACTTCTTTTTGATTTTCAAGTTTACCTTTCAAAATATAAATTTCGTTTTGTAACTCTTCAATCTTTGTGTTATCAATTACAGGTTTTTCAATGAAAACTTCCTTCTCAACTATAACTTCTCTAATAACCTCTTTCTCTAATTCACGGTCAATAACTTCAGGTAATTGACCTTGATTTAATAACCCATACTTCTCTATATAATACCCCTTTCTGAAACAAAGTCTTGCGAAGTCATCAACTAACTTTATTTCATTTATCTCACAAAAAGTCATCAAGTCCTTATGGTCTTGAATACTTAAATTAATAGTTAAGGAGTTTTTCTGTTCCATCAATTATTTGGTCATAAGAATTTAATTTGAATGATATGAAAGGTTTTGGATTTACCAAATTAACAAAATCGTATTTGTCATTTTCCACATCATATATACCATATCCGTGTTTTTTAATTGTTTCACCAAAGTTTTGTTGAATGGTTGAACCAATCATGTAAGCCTTCTTACCTCCAGGTATGTTAAACACCTGTCTCTTATGGATATCACCACACAGAACAAGGTCACAACCATCAAACTTATCTGATTCAAATCCACTATCAAACTTGTATCCAACATCGGTTGTCAACCCTTGAACTGGTCCATGGAACAATCCGATTTTCTTTCTATCGTTTTTAGTAATATCGGGTGGAATGTTATGGTCCATAAGTGAATAAACACACCAATCAATATTTGCATCTTGATAAACCCCTCTATTTTTGTAGTAAACCACCATATCATTTTTCAATGAATCAACAACGGGTGTTAACGCATCCAACCTTTCCATATTGTTTTCTAAGAAGTCGTGATTACCAGGTATCAAAATAGTTTTTGCAATTTTTGAACACTCAGTTAACACCCACGCAATAAACTCAACAAGTTCAGGTGTCATTTGGTTTTTACTATGAACTAAATCACCTGTAAAAACAATTCTATCAGGATTAATTTTCCTCCACTGACTAAATGCCTCTTCCAATATACTTCGGTATAGGTTATGGTCCTTAAATAACCTAACGTGTAGGTCACTAAAGTGTATTAGTTTTTTTATCATAATTCGGTTCCTTTATCAAATAAAGCAAATTCTTTGTTAACATATCCACATTTTTCACACATGTATGTAGGAAAAGGAACAAGGGTGTCTTCAGAACTACCTGTGTAGAGCTTAGACACCCTTTTAATTAAAACGACTTCCTTAAAATACTCACTTCCACAACTTTCACAAACCTCAGTAGGTTGTGTTTTCAAATCAATTTTCGGTAATAAATCTTCCATATTTTTTTATGAAAACATACTAAACAAAAACCGAACAATCAAGTACCTACCCTTTGATTGTTAAAAACTCAATAGTATCTCTTTCAACAGGATTAGGTATCCAGTATTTCAAATAATCTGTTTTAACACCTTTTTTGGCGTAATCATTTATAATTGGTCTACCTGTGTTATAGGCACCCAATACTTTCTTCCAATTTCCATATTTTTTAAAGTGTTGAGCCAAAAGTTTCATTGATATATAAACATTCAAATCAATGTTCTCTTTGAGTTCTTTTTTATTGACCGGAAA
>Ga0078894_10002766_pt1 | contig 13264 bp, 16 predicted proteins | sample LauGreSu1BDMLBSD_2_FD_67506 | JGI IMG/M metagenome (GOLD analysis project Ga0078894, IMG submission 67506) | Freshwater lake microbial communities from Lake Michigan, USA - Su13.BD.MLB.SD (version 4) (version 4) | ecosystem: Environmental > Aquatic > Freshwater > Lake | place: Lake Michigan...
TTTCTTTTAATCCATTACTTTTTTCTTCATAATCGTCTTTTAAATTTTTTGCAAGTGCTAAATATTTATTAATTTTACTAGCACTTTCACCACCAATGTATTCAAAAAATCTTTGATATGAAGCGTCAAAGATTTTTTTATTATCATCATATATTTTTTTAATAGAAGGTTTATTTTGTATTTGTAATATATTATTGTAATTTCTTTGCAAAATTAACTGTTGTTTAAACAAAACTTTATCAAATGTATTTTTTAAATCTTTTAATTCTTTAGATAATTTATTAATTTGATCACGATTATTATTCATTTGCTTTTCAAATTCAGTTACGCCTTCAAGCATTTTTTTAAACAACTCAGCTTCTGTTAAATCTTTATTTTTTTTAATATCATCTTCTAAATTACTAGTAAAATCATCAATTGATTTTTTAATTGTCTCAAATAATTCAAATAAACGTTGTTTTGCTTTTAAATAATATTCACTTGTTCTATCATTTTTGTCAAATATTTTTTCTATTTCATTGAATTTTTTAATTGCATCTTTATCAGTTGTAATATTCTTCTTCACAAGATTATTTTTTAATTGACCGATTAAAGTATTAATATGTCCGGTGTCTAAAGGATTTTTTAATAAATACACAATAATATCATTTTGTTCAAATATTAATTCTAAAATATTTAAATATGAACCGCTGTATACTCTGTTAATTACACACATTGACTCAAAATCATTTAATATTTTTTCAGATATTCCATTTGGGGTTGTATCGAATCCATACTTATTTGTTAATTGTTTATTTGCTTCTTTAGTTGTATCATGATGTTGATTATTTAAATCTTTTAAATTTAAATTTAATTGATCGTTTATTTTACCAAAAAACTTAATTGAATAATCCAACATGTCTGTAAACAATTCAGGAGCCTTTGGATGTTTTCTATCTTTGGATATTGTATCAACAACACCGACAAAAGATAACCATTGCTTCGTAATTTTATCTAAATTAAATGATTTTAAAAAAGAATCAAGCAACACATTTTCTGCATCATTTGTATCTTTAATTAAACTCATCATCCCCATATCTTGAGATTGTTGATTATTTTGAGAACTGACAGACTGATTTTGTTGTTTAACGTCATTATCTCGGTATTTTAAATGTTTTTGTTCACTTGAATTATCCTCTTTTAAAATATCTTTTTGTTCATTCTGAATTTTTAACACATGCTCTTTTTTTGTATTTAAAAATTTTACAAAATTATTTATATCGTTTTCTTTTATTTTCTTTTTCATTTTCAAATTAATCTCTCTGACTTTTTATAATATATTATGGTAATTTAGGTATTTTTATATTGAAAAGAGTTTGAAGATATTGCGCAGCTGATTCAGCTATTTGTAACGTGGTATCAATTGCAGGTATTTTCTTTCTAGCATCTGTAATAAATGCGCCAAATACATCTGTTAATACGTTAACAGCCTTTTTTGATTCCCCTTCTACTTTAGATACTAAACGCTTTTTAAATTCGTCACTTGTTACAGCAGTTATTAAATTAGGAAATAAATTTATTTCCTGATCAATAATATCTTTTGATGTACGTTCTAAATCTGCAAAATAGTCATCTAGTATTTTTTGTATTTTAGTTGTAGGATCTTTTTCTATTGATACATGTTGCGAAATTTCTGCATATAAAAATCTAATTAAATTCATTTTTTGATATAAATCTTTTTGTTGATTATTATTGAATTTTTCTTTTTTATAATTTTCACCATATTTTTCTTTTAGAAATTCACGATGAGATTTGAGTGATTCCAAAATTTGCTGCTTTTCTTTTTTAGATGGCTTAAGTTTATTTTCATTTTCGGCTGTTGCAATAATTGCATCAATCATAGTCATCTTGTTGTCATCTTCTTCTTCGTCTTCATCTTGATTATCATCATAAATTTTAATCAAAGATTGATTTACTTCTTCACTTAGTTGTTCAACGTCAGCAAATGTATATCCATCGTTATCATCATCAGTTGCACCAAATTTCTTTTCTAAGAATTCTCTATATTCAGATGTTAATTCATCTATTTCCTGTTGATAAATTGCTTGAATTTCAGGATCTCTTTCATTTTGAATTAATTTTTTATTTTCTTCGATGGTTTCATAAGCCCTTTTTAAAGATAAATAAAATCCACCTTTGTGATGATAGTGAACCATTGAAGAATAATACATAAAATCTTTAAGTCTTTTTTCGTTTCTTTTTAAAAATCCGTAATATGTTCTATTGGAACCTGTAATTACTTGAAAACCATCATAGGCTTTAATAAATAACGCAACATCGGGATATCTAGCAATAAGCTGTTCTGTTGTTTTAATTCCTTTTAAACCTTTAATACCTGATTCTGATAATAAACCTTTTTGCATGGCTTCTTTCATAAAATCTTTAGCACCATTCATAATATCATCACAAACCCAGCCGATATACCAAACTATATTATTTAATTTAACGATACCACCTAACCATTCACCAAATTTAACAATATCTGTTTTGAAAAATTCACCTGAAAAATTTCTTTTTATAAAAGAATAGAAAGGAACATACATGTCTAAATTCTTACCTTTATCAAAAAGTGCGAATTCTAATAATTTTTTACCTACGAATAATGAAGGATTATCAATTGCTGCTAAATATTCAACTTCACCTTTAACAGATTGAGGTATAGATTCATTATATAGTTTATTTGCTTCTTCTATTTTTTTTAAGAAAGTTTCATTTATAAATGTTAAATCAAAATGATTCCATCCATGAGTAGTTAATACTGCATGTTCTAATTGAGCGCCAACTGATATAGCTGTTGCAGCGACAGTATTTGTTGTAATTTTATAAATATCTGATAAAAAGGTTTTAACATCGTCTAAAGAATAATCACTTAAGTTTTCTTGTATTATTTTTTTATGTTTATTTTCAATAATTAATTTATAGTGTTTCGACATATTATTTCTCTTCATAATCATTATTTATATCATTGTTTTTATGCTTTGAAATGTAAATAGGTATTTTAAAACTTTCATCAAAATTTACAATTAATTCATTAAAATTATCAGATAAAGTCTGAAGGTTTTCATGAAAAGTTAAATTGTCTACGTAATAGATAGATGATAGATGTTGTGTGTTGTATGGTTTTCTTTGTTCAAAACCTAATTTATTACTAATATCATTTATTATTTGATTAGGAATATTTAATCTTTTTAACTTTCTACCTTTCATAGATATATCAAATTCACATAATCCCCATAAAGTATTGTTAATCATAAGAAATCCTTTATTTGGGTTTCTTCCTACTTCATAAAAATTTTCGTTAAGTTTTTCATGATTAAACTTTTCAACCCAATGATTATCATATAATCTTCCTACTAAATCTACGGGATCCCGCGTCATTTTATCCCAGACCCAAGAACCTGATAGAGTTCTTCTAATGATATATGATTCACCAGAATTTACAATCCATGAATTTGTTGTTTTTAATGTGTTAAAAAGGTTTTTAACCTGTGTTTCATCTTTAAGATAAGGATGAGTTAATATATTAATTGCGTATAAATGTTTCACCAGCGATATCCCATATCATCTCTGTTGATTAGAGAAATGTTTTATATATAATTTTATAAAAAGTCTTTTAATTATAAACCACGATATTTTTTTTGTGCTGCTTTCAATTCGCGACGTAGAATTCTTAAAATACCTGAAAAATATACTCTGCCGTCTGATCTAGCGGGATAACTATCCCTAACTCTAATCGCGTCACCAATTCTATATTCTAAATCTACAATTGATTTTTTATCCCCAAATGTAGTTTTAGTGCCATTAATAGTTACATAATAATTAGGAACAACATTTTTTCTAAAACTTTCAGTTAAAATTAAATCAACATAAATTTGTATAGGTTTCATATCATTTCACTTCTTTTAGCAACTTATCAATAGATATATATCTTGTTCGAGATTCACCTACGGTAATTGGTATAATTGGCGTTTGTTTATCGTTAGGCTTTTCAATATCAATATTTGCTTTTTTAACTTTTTTATCTAACTGTTTATCAACTTGTTGTGTTTGTGTACTTTTTGTTTGATTGCCGGCAGGGGAAATATGAATACCTAACATACTTGGTGTGTCTGGCATTTGAAAATGTTCTTCCTTTTCAGCATCTGAAACATGCGTTAAATTATCGAAAAAAACATAAATCGCTTGTTTTTCTGCTAATGTTAATTTTTCCCAATATTTCTTGACTGTTCTATCATTTCTAATACTGCCTGTCGAACGGAAAGTATTGACTATTTTGACGAATTTATCATAATTTTTACAATATTCTAAATTAAACTCTTTATTTTTAATATTTGTATTTTTATCAGGTCCTGTTGATTGTTGAGTTGTTGTTTGTTCTGCATCATCGCTATCAGATGCATCATCTTCTAAATTTTTATCAATTTGTTTCTGAAATAAGCTCATTGGATCGTCATCTTCTTCAAAATCATCATCGTCAATTTGTTTATTATCATTTTTTTTTCGAAGTTGAGTCGGATTCATTTTAGAATCTGGACGTTCTTTTTCTTTTTTATCTTCTTTACTTTTTTTATTTTTAGTATCGGCTTGAAAATGATTTAGGGCCGCTAAATCTGACTGTCTTTTTCGTTCTTGATCAGTCATATCACCTTCTTTAATTTGTCGATCTAATAAATTAATGAGTTGTGATATATTCATTTTAACGTCTCCATTCAATCCTATTTTGCCACATTTCTCGTTCACGTTGCATACGCAATCTTTTCATATATTCTTCATGAATACCATTTTTATCTAAATCTGGCAATTGCCAACTAATTTGTCGTTGATTATTTAAAATATCTTTCATAAATTTGTCAAAATTATTACTCATGATTTTCCTTTATTTGTATGGTTTGATTTTAATAGTTAATGTATAATTATCTTCAACGTTATATTGTATAAAAGATAATATGTTATAATTGGAAATATGAAAAGATTCAGAAAAAGAATTGTTCTTAGTACAGATTTTAATCATTTCAATTTTTTTCGTTAAAAAATCGTTAATTAAATTTTCTTTTAAATTTAATATTTGAATTGAGATTTTTTTTCTCTTTTTAAATTTAAATTTAGTTAACTGAACTGCAATTGATTCATTTCCTATAAATTTAATATCTAAGTAAACATTTGACGTAATATGCTCGTCTTTTTTAGGTATAATAGCGGTATTTTGTTCTTCAAATAAACTTTCCAAATCAATCAAATTTTTTAGATTATCACTTAGGAAAACTCTTTCATCATTATTCATAATATCCTTGGATTATAATTCTTCGTTATAATCCAATTTTAAATATTTAGCATCTTTGTAAATTTCATCAAAATAATCTGCAACATCTTTTTCTAAGTCAGTAATATATGGAGATAAAGCTCGAATAATTACTGTGCATTTGTCTCGTTTAAATCTAACTTCAATGTTATGTTCAGATTCTTGTACATATTCTAAAACTTGTTGCGCAAAAAATAATGATTTTTCTTTTGAATTAAATTCATAAATTCTAGACATAATTTTATCATCAACACTCCATTTAGATTTAGAAACCACAATAGGCATTGTTCGTGCGCCGGCAGGGGCGTTATTATTTTCTTTTAACATTAAATCATTTCTTTCATTATTAAAATAATCATTCATTATTTGCGTTAAATTCATTTTATTCTTCCTCAGCACTATCAGGTGATACAATTACATCACCATACTTATGATAAAATTCGGCTGCTCTAAACGCTCTCTCCAAATATACCTTAAGTTTATTTTTACCTAAACCATCGATAAAATCGTTAAAATAATCCAATACATTCTCATCATATAAATTTCTAAAAGCAGCTGCAATAATTGTACCTGATCGATCTTTTAGTCCTCTTCTATTCATGTCATCAGATTTTTCTGTTGCAGCAGCTGTTAGTTTTGTAAAGAATTCATTTTTAGCTACTTCATCGTCATAAAAAGCAGTTCCACCTAATACGTGTCCAGGGGGTGTTAATAAATCATCACTACCATCTGAAAATTTACCATTACCACTTAATTTTTTAAATTGTTTGTTCATCATGTCATCTTTAAACTTATTTGGTAATTGTTCAAATAAACCTTCATCAGGTTCTAAATTGGTTGATTCCAAACCAAAAGCATAAAAACTAACTTTATTAATAAATAATTTGTCACCTTTAGTTTGACCAAATCTTCTATTATAATTATTTTGCATCCATCTAACTATTGCATCATATACACCACCTTTATAGTCTTTTGTTTTCTCTTTGTTAAAGAAATCAAATAATAAAAAGCTATTAAATTGACGATATGGACTGCTGGAATCGTGCATTAGTTGTTGTATAAACATGGGATTTACATTACGACCAATTGATTTTTTGCCTTTAAGATTTGTCAAATATCTAGTTTTAGGATCCATACTTTCATAATCTTCTTCAGAATCGCCATAATCATAATACGCGTCCATGACATCAGCAAATTCAGGATTTAAATCTCTACCTGATTTACTAGGTCTTAAATTGTTGTAAAAATAATCAGGATTATATTCACTAGGAATATTTCCAAATTTATTAAATTCTGAGGGTGTGCCTTTAGGTGGATAAGCTTTTTTATCCCAAACATCAGCTTGTGAAATAGCGTGTTTAACATTTTTAGTAGCTGACTTTGATTTTGAATCCATTTTAGCTTTTCCACCTGTTTGTTTATCCATCAAAGATAATTCTAATTGTGTAATATCTTTTTGAATATTACTTAATTTCTTTTCAAGATGAGTAATATTATTACGAGTTTGACCAATGTCAATACCCATAAACGCTGCATCTTCACCGCCATAAACAGAAAGTACACTATTTAATTCATCTAATTCAACTAACGCGTCTTTTTTAGATGCTAATAAAGCTTGATATTTAGAATTACTTTTTAGTTTAGCATCAATATCAACTTTATCTGACATTTTTGATTTAGATTTTGGTTTTGTAATTTCACCTTCTTCTTCAACTGTTTTTTGTAATTCTTGCAATTTCTTTTGCAACGATACAGCATCTGAATTTTCAAATCCTTTTGCAATACCATAAACATCATCAATTGTTTCTAAGAATTTTGTGAATGTTACAGATTTTAAGTCTACCAATACTGAATTACGCAATAAGTGTTGAATCCATGCAGCTTGTTGTAACATAGGTGCAATTGCTTGTTTAACACCTGATTCACCACTCCAATATTGAGACATATCAGATATTGTATCATAAGTATGGAATCTACTTTTTTCAGCCATATTTTCTTTATTTCTAGTTTTATCAACATATCTAGCTAAAGTTGCTAATCTTTTTGCTAAGTCAGGATAAGACGCTGCTTTTTTATTTGAAATCATACCTTTTATACGATTCATAATTTCAATTAATTTATTATTAACACTTTCAGATTTTTTATCAAATTGAGCTAATTTGTTTGCCCTTGATTTATCATCAGATTGTTGTAGAATTAAATTATGTTCGGTTGTAATTAATTTTATATACATGGCAGACAATAAAGCAATAATATCTTCAAATTGATCGATGTTTGTTGATTCATATTGTAATGGCAAATATTTTGCAAGTTCTTTATCTTCTATTTTTTTAGCTGAACTATTAAAATTCTTAAGTGTATATTGCTCAGAATTTGAAATTTTTTCAAGTCGATTAATAATATCAGTATATTCTACTAATTTATCAGCTAATAAAGGATCGTCAACTATTTTATCTGATTCAACTGCGTTTTGTGACGCATAATATTTTTTATTAAAAGCAGATTGTTTTTGATTTTCTGCATAATCTTCTTCACGCCCTGCGAATAAAGTATTTTTTTCCCATTCATCATATGCACTTCTATCAGATGCCATTTGAGCATCTAATTCATCGTCTAATTCATCTCTTTCATAAGAAGCTGTTGAATTAGATAGATTACCCATTTCTTTATTAATTGCCGAGTCTGCTGCGTTTGTAGGTGGTACTACATTAGGATTTACTTCTGCTAATTTAGTTAATTGATCTTTTAAATCATTGATTTGTTGATTCAATGCTGCAACTGCATCAACATTTCTAGTTTTATCTAAAGCTTGTTTTAGTTTTTTAATTTTACGTCTAATGAATGCATTTTGTGCAAACTTGTCAGCTGCTTCATAGTCACCGCTGGATCTTCTTTTTGCAATGCCTAGTGTACTTTGAAAATTTAATTTTTCAGGCTTTTTATCATTATAAAAAACCGGAATATCCCCAAAAGCGCCTGATTTAATATTGGTACGTGGTGGACGAGGAGTTCCGTCATCTTCTGCTTCTAATAAAAATTGTGTAATTTTTTTTTGTAATCTACTGTTATACATTATCTTTTCCTTAATTTTGCTTCTTTAAATATTGTTTAGTTAAACTTGCTACTTTTTTAAAATATGAATCAACATTTGCATCATCAATTTGTTTACTTAATTCTGCAACAACACTTGGCATTGTTGATTTTGAAGGATTAAAATCATCTTCTAAAAATTTATCTGGATTGTCAACTTTTAATGAAGCTGTGAAAGCAGGAATATCATATGACACTTGACCGCCATATTTTTCATGCTCAATAGGTAAACCGTCTGTATCTTCTTCAAACTCCTCAGATTCAGAATTATTTTTATCTGGTCCATGTCTATCATAGACACCCATTCTTTTAGCATTAGCGTTTGAATTTACAGGACTGTTACCATTACCAGTTTTTTCTGGTGACATATTTAATTCATTGAGTGTAATTCTTTCGTTGGATTCAAATAAAATATTTCTAGCTAAAGCCCTAACCATATTTTCATTTAAATTAAATTTCATATAAAATCCTTCCAAAGGTCTTTATGATAATTATTTAAATGATAATAAAAAATTTAATTATTGAAATTTCTTTTTATGTTTTTCTTTAAAACTACCCCAGTCTGTAATATTTTCTAAATTATTAATATCAAATTCTTCTTCTTCATTTACCTGGGGTTGTGTATTTTGTGTCTCTTCAACGATAGGTTCAGGTTCTAATAAATCGTCTAAACTATCAGTATCAATATCGCCTTGTCCTATTTTAATAATTTTCATTTGAGAAAAAATTTGAAAGATTTGACCTACAGCTGCTGCTAAAATTGAAAAGTCTTCATTAACTGTTTTTAAATTCTTATCTGATTGTACAATATTTTTTAATAATGATTCATTAATTAATAATTGCTTTTCTAATTTCATTTCTAAATTATAAATTCTATCTTCTAATTCTTCAATAGTATTATCATTGAAATTATTCTTTTGAGTCTCTACTACACAATTCTCTATTGACTTTTTTTCTGTCTCTTTTATTTCTAGGTCCCCACTCTGTTTCATCATATTCTTCTTCTCCACTTCCTCCTGAATTAAATGGAGAATATTCTTCAATAAGCTCATAAATGTTTTCCTTATCTGGACTGGTAATTCTTGATATTTCTTTGTCGTTTTTTATTTTATATGCATCTTCGATTAATCCTAAAATTTTAGGATCTTGTTCCATTACAGCTTTAAAAAAAGTAAAAAAGAAATCTTGTACTGTTAGGTCTCTTAAGACTAATAAAGCTTTAAACATACGCATTTGAGGTTTAGTTGTTGCACAACGCATAACATATTTTTGATGTATGCCTAACTGTTCAGCAGGTGTTTGAATACTTAAACCTTCTTTTTTGTTTTGAAAAGTTAAATGATTTTTCATAATATAAAATATAAATTTTTTAAAAAAAATGTTTAATTAACCACCAGGATTAAATGCCCCAGTAGCATTTGGGGATGGTTTAGGATTAGATAATCTAAATTTACTAGTATCATAATTTTCATATTCTGGTAATTCATTTAAAGAACGAGAATAACCATTTAAAAATTCATCTAGTTTTAATTTATATTCATTTTCAGCATTTTGATTATTTGCTGACTCTTCTGCCGCTTGTTTACCAAATTTAATTGCAACTGAATTCATAATTAATGCAGGAATATCAATTACATTTTCAAAATTTTTAGTTAAATTAATAGCATTATTAACAATCACATCAATTGAAGCATTATCTTGCCAAAATTCGTCATTAATAATATCATCAATTGAATTTTCCTCTTTTAATACACGACTAATTTTTAATAACTTTTTCTCGTTTATTCTAAAATCGCTTAAAGATATACAATTCTTTCTTTTAACTGAATTCATACTCACATTTTTAAATAAATATTTTGTAATATTTTCACTTAATCTTTTTCTTTGACGGTTAATGGCTTCGTTTTTTTTACCTTTAACATCATTTCCAAATCCAGAATTATTAAAAATACGATTTGTTAAGTCATTACCAGCTGCTGAATCGACATTACCTGTCACAATATTAGAATAGATTTTAGAAGCTGTTTCTGCGGCTTTTGTAATTGCTTCGTCTTCTTTTTTCTTTAATTCATCTTCTGACGCTTTATCTTCCTTTGCGGCTCCTTCACCGCCTGTATCATCACCACCTTCTTCTCCTCCTTCTTCACCACCTGTATCATCACCACCTTCACCTCCACTGTCATTGCCACTATCACCTGAATCAGAACCCGAATCGTCACCAAATAAATCATCAGTTGCTTTATCACCATCATCACTTTTTTCTTCTGATTTACTTGCGTCATCTGATGAATTATCTGACTTTTTTTCATCATCACTTCCGCCAAATAAATCTGATAAATCTGATGATTCTTCTTTTTCTTCTAATAATACACGCAGTGTTGGAAATTTTGATTCTAATAACATTCTTTCGAATTTATTTAAATGATTATTTCTTTTTTTCATTTTATAATAACGCTCCTATTTTATCAGCAACTTTAAAACGTTGCTCAATAATATCCCAGTTTAATTCTTTCATCATGCCATATACATAGGCCTTACGATTTTTTAAATAATCTTTAAAGTAACTATGCTCCCAACAATCCATGACGATAACAGGAAAAGAACTAACCATGACATGTTGATCATGTAAATCAATAATAGTGTTAATATAACGTTTTAAATTAAAATTATAGACAGTCATTGCCCATCCATTACGTGCTGCCATACAACAAGCTACAAAATCTTCTTGCCACAAATCAAACGAACCAAAATCTCTTTCGAGACGCATAAAAGATAAACTGTCTGCGCTGATTTCGCTATTTACGTCACTAATATTTTGAAAATATAAACCATGTAAAAAAGAAGCATTATGATTATGCACTTCATCAAGTTTTAATGAACGAAATTGACTATGATTAGGATTAACATTTTCACGATCGGCTGTATCTAATTGGGCTGATGTTGCATTTAATTCTTTGATATATCCTTCAAATAATTCTTGATGTGTTGTTTTAGTTTTATCTGATAATAATTCTGTGTTTAAATTAAATTTTGCAGGTTGCGCTACATAAGCTTCTGATAAAACTTTTTTATTTTCATTTAATTTATCTTTTGTTGAATACTTACCTAATAAATTTTTTTCTTGTAAGGTTTGTGACACGCTTTTTTTTAATAATTCTTCTAATTTTTTATCAATCATAATTTTTTCCTTTATAAACTATATTCTTTCACAAATTCTTCGATTGGGACAACAATATAATTTTTGTTGCTTTTAGTACTATTCTTTTCCGCATTAAAATTCATTAAATTAATTTTCTCAGAAGAATTTTTTCTTCTAGTCACACCAGAAGGATTATCTAACATTTTTTGCATATTGTCAATCTGGGTATCTAATTCATCTGGAATTCCATCATTATCAACATCAGCTTCAGTTAATTTATTAGTGCTAATTACTGCGTTATTTAACCTCGATTCATCAGGTAATAATAAAACTACATTTCCGGCTGCAGCATCATATTTTAAAATAGTATATTCTAATCCTGTCGCATCATGACGTACTTTTAGATTTGCAGCGTCATCAATCACACTAACTTTCTTACCATCGATTTTATACTCGATATCAATTTCCTCTGATAAAAAATTTTTTAATCTTTTAACATATTCTTCGCGCATAATACGCTTCATGCTATTTTCATTTAACTGAAACATCGACTATCCTCTTTTTAATTTAAATATCAAAATCTTTCAACTTTTATGCCTGCATTCGTTAATATTTCTAAACCTTTTAAATCACGATACTCATCACGATAAATTACTTTTTTAATTCCAGCATTTACAATAGCTTTTGCACATTGCCGACACGGGCTTAAAGTTAACCACATAATCTTTTCTTTAGGATTATTATAATCTAATTTTAATAAACAATTAATTTCAGCGTGTAATAATCCACTCATACCCGGTTCAGAACTTTCAGGTTCATTATCACCGCCAGCTTCATTACCATTATATCCAACTGATAAAATTTGAGTATTATCAGATGCAGTTACGATAGCACCTACTTTAAATGTAGGATGATGAGAACGTTGCGACATTAATTCAGCAACATTCATCCACACCGCTTTCCAAGATGGACGATTCATAAAAATTCCTTAAGATTTAATAATAGGAAAAGCACCCCAACTACGAGGTTCATATAAAATATCACCACCCACTGTGACACCTTTATAATCAAATTTTGCCATTGTATAATAAGCATCATTACCAGTTATGGGACACACAGCGGGACAAATATCAATTTGTGTAGCATATGGCATCATCTTCATAATTTCATCAAATGGTTGAAAATTTGCATCCAGTTGAATTGATGAAACAATAATTGTATAACCTATTTTAAATAAATCAATCACAGTTTTAGCACAATCTTCAATCATAAATGCTTCATCAATAGCAATTACATCATAGTTAATACTATTTCTTGTTTCATATTCAGTTAAAAGATTCCACAATTCTTTTCCGTTTGAAACCTGATTTGCTTCGAATTTTCCTCCATTATGAGACTGAATAAAAGATTCTGCATAACGATTATCAATTTTTGGTTTAAATGCAATTACGTTTTTCTTCTGTCTTGTAAACCTATCAATTGATGCTAACAGTTTAGTTGTTTTTGAACCGTACATAGGTCCTGTATAAATGATAAACTTTGGATCACACATATAATACCTCAAAAAATATTTAATTATATTGTTTTTTTTAATAAATTACAATATTAATAATTTAAAATTTATTTCTTATTCTTACTATCGTCAGGATATATTCCATGAAATATTTCATAAGGAGTTCTTTCTCTAACTTGTCTAG
>Ga0078894_10002769_pt1 | contig 13262 bp, 8 predicted proteins | sample LauGreSu1BDMLBSD_2_FD_67506 | JGI IMG/M metagenome (GOLD analysis project Ga0078894, IMG submission 67506) | Freshwater lake microbial communities from Lake Michigan, USA - Su13.BD.MLB.SD (version 4) (version 4) | ecosystem: Environmental > Aquatic > Freshwater > Lake | place: Lake Michigan, USA...
CTGTACCACAGCCACGGGTCGCTGGGCTGCGGGCCTACAATCTCGTACGAGACCCCGAGAACGGCTGGCGATATTTCGAGTTCCAGCTCAAGTGTTCCTTCTGCGACACTGACGACCGTGTACACCCCGACTTGCAGTTCATTCTTGTCGTTGATGCCCAGCGCGACGACCTGCTCCGACTCGGCGGCCACCGATATCCACGCCACACTCAGCCCCTGCGTGTCCTTGACCATGCGGTACGTCTGGGTCAACTCGTGCTGGTACGTGAGCTTCGTCAGGCGCACGCCGTCGCCGGCGAGCATGAATATCATGTGCGCCGTGCCTGCCACTTCACAGCCAAAGGCGCCGATGTACCTGTCTGGCTCCTCGGCGCTATTGTTGACAAGAGTGGTGATTTCGTCGCCGATGCAGAGCACAGCGTCTGCCATCTCGTTCTGAACCGTGACCAGCGCGGCACACTTGCCGAAAGGCTGCCACGCGTGCGCCTGCAGCATGCGCAGCGGCTGAGACAGCTTCTGCAGCTGGTACCGCACCAGCCCGGCGCTGGCCGCGTGCTGCTCCGCGCGCACCATGCGCGCGTGCGCCTGAAGGTGCAGCAGGCCCAGCAAGGTCTTGTCGGAGGTGCAGTCGGCGCAGGATGACACATTGAACGCGGGCTCGACCGCTGGCTCGAACGCGTACGGCTGCCGCCGGACGTACACGGCGGACGCGTCCTTGACGCCGAGACAGTGCGTGCCGGCGAGCAGCTGCTGCCCGCGGGAGCAAGCGACGCTCGCGTTGAAGGGCACCGCGCTGCCGTGGTGCTGCTCGAGCCAGCTGTAGTTTGCCAGCGTCTCATTGGGTAGGAAGGGCGCCACTTGCAGCTCCAGGACTGCAAGGGCTAGCATGTCAGAGGTGTTGCACCTGGTCCAGTCGTCAAAGGTCGGATGCACGACCTCGAGTAAAAACCGGCTGTTGTCATCGCCGACAAAGAAGGTTTGCGGAGGTAGACACGGAGCACAATAGTTTTGCCCGAGCGGACTAGTAGCAGGGTCCCCATGACAGCATGCGTCATAGCACGTACGAACGCATTTTGAGCATACTTCAATCGTACCCAATGACCCCAACACCAGGCCATGATCTAGCAGACATTGTCCTATCGGTAGGAAGGATCTGTAATTTACACACGCTCCAGCTTTGTATCCCGTGTACAGTATCGCTGTAAAGTAACTGTCGTCGTCTACGCATGCTGGTATGGTACTAGGTAGTGGAGCAGACGACAGAACACAAGCTTGGCCTGTAAAAATGTGGTCTTGAGCACACAGAACAGGCTCCGACAAGTTTTGGACCCAGAACGACTCGAGCACGAAGTTGTCCCCCATGTTGCTAATGTGCTTCTCGTCTGCCGTGACGCCCGCGCTGACGGTCACACCTGCGCCGGGCCCGGTGCCGTACTGCGTCACGTCGACCACCGCGAAGCTTACCAGCAAGGCCTGCACCCACATCGCCTCGTGGAGCCTTCTGTCGCTGGGCACGGTCACCGCCACAGTAGCCCGTGCCTGGTGGAGACGCAGCATCAAGAAGAGCCGCCCCGCGCCGCCGACGTGCGCGCCCTGCAGCATGTCGGCGCCCGGCTGATGCTCTGCGTCGGCGAAGGCGCCGCGGACGTCGACCGTCCCCGGCGCCGCAAACGCCCCGTCAAAGCGGTACGACAGCACGTAGGCCTCGGTGTCGACCAGCATGCGCCGGCTGCTGGTAAGGTTCGCCTCCTGCTCCGCGCCCGCGCTGATCGTGTTCTGCAGCGGCAGCAGCGGCAGCGCCACGCCCGGCGCCACGTCCCACGCGCGGCACACCTGCGTGCCGCGGCTGCGATACACGTCGTCGGAGGAGCGCCCCGGCCGCCAGAGCACGTTGGACAAACCAGCCGGGCTCGCGCGGTTGTCGAAGATGCCGTCGGCGTTCCACACGCATTGGTACTCAAAGCCCGCGTCGCCGAGCGCGATGAGCGCGTTCTCAAAGCTCGCGAAGCGGCGGTGCTTCAGGTCGTCCACCTCGCTCAGCAGGTTCACCTCGCCGTCCGCGTACTTGAACTCTGCAGCCAGCGCCGCCAGCGCCGGAATTGCCTGCTCGCAGCGCGCGTCGTGCGGCAGCCGGCACGGCACCAACACCTCCGTCGCGGCGCACACGATCGTCGAGCACGGAGTCGTGCACAAGCGGTCCGCGTCCCTGACACCCGTCAAGGCTTCGTCAACACAGGCTCCTATCTGACAGTGCAGTGGCTCAAACGCCCGACCCTGCGAGTTGTACCACCAGCCCTTGAACACGTCGACTAGCCGCGCGGCGCCGGCGCGCCCGGCGCGGTGGCAGGCCCGGCACGCCACCCTCTCGTCGTCGCACCCGGCGGGATAATCGCTGGCGGACGGGCACAGCTCCGCCTTGTCCGGAACCGCGTCGCACACGGCGCAGATCCCGTACTTGAACGTCTCCAGCTTCTTGCTCGCAAACTCGCCCTCGCACTCTGGAAAGTGCAGCAGCGGCCAATTGCCGGTGACCGACCGCGTCTCCAGGCTCAACGCCAGCCGGTCGCGTTTGCTGCACAGTAGTGGGTTGCGCAGCTCGCTGCACTGCTGGCACCGTCGCGCCGTCCAGTCCCAGATCATGTTCTCCGAGCACAGCAGCTTGCTGCACTCGCGCACGCAGCCGCCGCCCCAATGGTCGTAGTAGTTCGTCTTGGAGTCGCCGTTGATCAAGTATTCATTAGCATGGCCGCACTCGTTGCACGAGACGCACTCCTCGCGCCGCTTGCGGTCCCGCACACTCTTGCCCGCCGGCAGCAGATCGTGCTCTTCGATCACGACAGGACACGCTCGCGGCAGCTCGTTGGCGCGCGTCAGCTCCGCGCACGTCTTGACGTTGCACGCGAAGGGCCCGTCGCACTGGATGCTGTCGTAGGTCACGCCGTCGCACGGCTGACTGCATACGAAGTCCGCCCCCTGCTTGTCCGTGCCGAACACCTGCTCGAAGGAAAACACCCCGAGGCCGGACGCTTGCCGCACCGAGACCGCGAGCTCCTGCAGCGCCGGGGTCTCCTCCGCAACAGACTCAACGGGACAGAACGGCATCCGCACCAGATCCGTCTTGTCCTTGCACTCGCCCGCCGACAAGTAGCCACAGCCCGAGCGCTGTTGTGAGGGATCGTCACAGCTTTTGCACTGGACGCACACACCTGGGCTGTTTTTCTGACAACCAGACCTATATTGTCCTGGGTTGCACGTCGGACATTTGACACACGCAGCGCCATTCACGTAGTAGCCAGGTTCGCAGTAGCAGTTAAAGTTTATTTGCACACCATTGGTATCAAATTCAGGATATGGGTCAAATCCTTCATTGCACTCGCAGTCGTCAAGTTCATCACTGCCGGCTAGGGATTGACTCCGGACAGGACAGCTTATGCACATATAGGCTGCAGATCCAGAAACAGAACTGTAGGTGTTGACGGGACATGGTGTACAGTCTTGAGCTCCTGACGATGACCACTTGCCTGCTGCACACAGGACGCACGTGCTGGGCTGTGTTGCTTTGACAGCTGTAGAGAATTTGCCAGGTGCACAATTCACGCATTCGCCGCTTGAACTTGTCGTTGAAAACTTGCCTCGGGGACAGTCAATACATGATTGTGCAGCAGCATTGGAAAACTGACCTGGGTCACAACTGATGCATGCGGCCGTACCGAGTATGGCTTTATACTTTCCAGCAGAACAAGCTACACAGCCCAGACCACCAGGAACAACGGTATTCGTTGCTTCAAGTCCTCTTGGTTGCTCAAATCCATTTTCATAATAAAACAAAAGATACATGCCGACAGAATTATAATACCACCCGCCAGTGTAACCAGCATTACAAAAACATCCAGACTGTTTGCCCCCGTCCATGCTTATGTAGTAACTTCGTGACGCAGGCTCTATTGTCGTTGATTGTACAGGACATATTTCACAAGTGCTTTGCCTGCCATTTTGTTGATAATTCCCAACCGCACAGTCCTTACACGAATTTTTTGTATGTTGATCTTCGTCCATGTATTTGCCCCAATCACAACCCTCGCAAGAATATTTTATAGTTGGTGTACTTGACCACGAGTCAGTTACTATCGTTTTTCTGTAATATCCTCTACAACAAAAACAGTTCTCATATGGAAACATATCATTTGTACCACAATGTGCGCCGAGCCCAACACCCGAATTCAAACATGTGATCAACGGGCTTGGCGAAAATGTCGCCGCCACCAAATTCATGATGGACATGAACACGAGGAATGACAAGCACAGGTTCCATGGTGTATGCATAATATTCCTCTGTGAGATGCTATTTGCATACTGTTTCATAAATCCATTGTCCTCAAATACTCGCAAGCAACGGAGACCTATATATGACACCCTCGCGCATGTCTCAGCTTCTGACGGAGGCCTTGCAGGAGGTGCGGTGGGCGGAGGAGCAGCTGGAGGCGGCCGCGGCAGCGGTGCTGGCGCGCAACGGCACGCATGGGCGCAACGACACGCGCGCTGCAACTGCGGGCCTGGCGAAGCTGCCGCCGAGCCTCGGGCAGCCGAAGCTGTGGTGGCTGCCGGCGGAAGAGCAGCTGCTGGCGGCGGAGGTGGCGAAGCCTGCGAAGCCCGCGCAGGCTGCGAAGCCCGCGAAGCCCGCGAACGCCAGCGCCGCGCCGCGCCTGCCGCCCTGGGCGCCGGCCTCGCTCATCCTGCACTGGCCGGCGGCGCGCGAGGCGGCGAACCTCTCGCTCCCGCGCCTCCACCGCCGGCGGCGCGGCGTGCCGGCGCAGAGCGCGCAGGGCGCGCAGGGCGCAAGGGGCGCGCAGCCCGCGCAGCCCGCGCAGCCCCCGCGCGCGCGCCGCCTCCTGCAGCTGCAAGGGTGGGTCAGCGAGGACGAGCCGAACACCGGGCAGCAGGTGATGCACCACGTGCCGGCCGCCGAGCCGCACCAGCTCGCGGGCGTGCCGGAGCTCGCCGATTTTTACAGCATCAAGCAGCACGCCTGGAGCCGCGCGAACCACAGTGGCGCGCTCGGCGCCGCGCCCTGCGCCGGCTGCGCGGCCGGCCTCGCCTGCTCCGACACGCTGACCGAAACCGTTCTTGCGACGGCGGTGCTGACGTGCTTCCTTACGCTCCTCTTTGTCTGGCTGTGCGCGCGGCGCTGGCGCCTGCAAGCAACGCTGGTAGACACGCCTACCGCCAAGCAGCTGGCCGAGCTGCCGGCCAGCGAGAAGCCGCAGACAGTGACAGCCGGCGCCGGCGACGCGGCCAGCGCAATGCACGCGCCCGCCTCGGACAAAGTGTAGCGACGACGGTATTTAAGGTGTTCTGCACAGAGAGTGATGGCAGCGAACGAACATCCGAGGAGCAGATGTCTGTCACTGGCTTTGCTAGTGATAGTCACTGCGCTGGCAAGACGCATGACACCTCCAAACGTCACGCGTCATGCTGCTGTGTTTGCAGAGATCAACCCAGCTGTGCACCAACGCTTCCAGCAAGAAGCACAAGAGAGAGCGAAGCTCGCGTCGACGAAAGGAATCCTGGGCGAACCGTGTTTGCTCTATATCATTGCCGCGACGTTTGTCGCGGTTGTGATCATGGAGCCGGAACAAAGCACAAAATACATTGTATACTGGAAGTATATTGTGGCCCTGGAAACGTTGCTGTGTCACCCATGGTGGCTAAGCTCATACAGCACTGACTTTAGATTGTTTGTCCTGTTGTTTGCATGCACCCACGTACATATGTTGGTGGAGATGCACGATCCCGTTCATACGTGCTGGAAGAAATGCTGTGAATGTGTGTGTAACTGTGTGCGTGACCGCGGGCGCGGCAGATCGACACAGCGCTCGCGGGCCAACCGCAGCAAGACCCCAACGGCACCCGCAAAGACACAGTCGCAGTCCGGCGCGTGCACGCGGTCGCGGTCGCGGTCGCGCCGGTAGCCGTAAACAGCGCTTGTGTCATGTTTTAATAAATGTTTCAAACAAATACGCTTCGTGATCCTGTATATACGGCCCGCGCGGCATGCGAAACCGTTGCGCGCGGTTGAGACCGCCCGCGCTGCTCGCGCTGCTGCTGGCGGGCGGAGTGTCTGTCGTTTCCGCCTCCTGCAACGTGAACGAGGTGGAGACTTGGGTTTACAATAGTTTTTTCAAGTCTAACACGAAAGAATGCAGAGAGTGCGGCGTAGGTCAGTACGGCAGCGACGGCAAGTGCTACGACTGTCCGTCGTTTACGCGGCGGCGCCAAGACAGGGATCCGAATAAGTTCAGCGGCACACTGTGGTGCAGCAACAGTTGTGCTGAGATGTATGCCAAGCCTGATGCCAATCCTTATGGCAAGTATCGACAAGCACAGGATGTGTATTTTAACAATGCAATAAGAAGCAAAGAACAAGCACGCAGTGCCGTGCTGGCGTATTTTACTTCAAAGGACGGTTATTTGGACGCGCCTCGCGAAACACTTTTGGCAACCTGCCAGCCGTGCCAAGCGGGCAAGTTCCTGTCGCAATACATGGCCCAGAATGTCCTCACCTACCACAAACACGACCTTGCCGTCTTGAATTATACGACAGCTCAGATCGACGAACTCGTGAGTATCCAAGGGCGCTTGCAACGTTTCACTTGGAGCTTGTGCCGGGCGTGTCCGACGGGACTCGTTCCGGGCATGTGGACCATCCCAGAAGACGTGCGCGAAATGACGGGCGACGGCGCGCTAAAGCCTGTCAATACAGAGCTCGTGATTCCGTGCACGGCGTGCAGCGTGCTCAAGGGCGTTCCCGTCACGGACGCGAAGACAGGCGTCGTAAACTGCAAGCCGTGCGAAAATCGAATGTACCAGCTCGCCAAATCAGAGACGTTCATAGCGCACAGAGAGTTGAAAAAAACACACTTCGGCGACGAGCTGATAACTTTGACAGTCGGCGCCAACTGCGCACACTGTCCGGCCGGCAAGCAGGCGCTGTGGGCGGGTGGCGCCACGGGATTCTGGCGCGGCGCGCAGTGTCGCGGCTCGGCGGAGGAGTGCTGCTCGCCGTGTCCGCTCAACCAGTTCAAGGAAAAGGCCGAGGATGTGTGCAACAACGCACTGGCAGACCATGTGGTGCTGGACGGCGACAGCTTTACGCTGTCCGGCGGCCTCCGCCAGCGAGCGTGCGGCGCCGGCGAGCGGCTGACGTACTGCACCGACAACGGCTGTAACAAAAATGTCGGCTGGCGCACGTGCTTGCCGTGCAGCCTGGACGAGACGACTTTCGAGCTGCCGGGCAGCGGCTGCGCTCAATGCGAGCCGGGGAACTTCCACCACCTCGTTGACAAGAGCAATCCCAAGCAATGCGCCGAGTGCGGAACCTGCGACGAGCTTCAGGTAAAGCCGAGTGAGGTGCAATTACTGAAAATCACAGGGTTTTCCAAGGCGCCCAGCGAGTATCTCGTCGTTCAAAAATCTGCCACGTGCGCGCCGCTGCAGGTGCGCAGGCTCGAGAAAAGCAACGGCGTCCTGGCGCTGGCCGGCGACGCGCACTGGCGCCAGCGGAGCAGGGCGCTGGGCGAGCCGCTGCCGCCGCATCACTATCTCGACCGCACAAATGGCACAAACTGCAGGAAGGCGCAGTGCTCAGGGCGCTGTCAGCAGCTGTTCATGTACAGCGAGGGGTGCGGCAACAGCGTTACGCCGGACAAGACCTGGGTCCAGAAAACGAAGTCAAACCCACAGCGCTTAAGCAGCGTGTCGCCGGCCGACGTCACAGACACAAAAGAGTGGACGGTGCTTTCGCAGGGGCACTGCCAGTTCTGCACGCCCTGCGACGCAGGCAAGTTCAACGAGGGCTGCGACAAGCAGTCGCAATACGAGCTCGGCAAGCCGGAGGGCGAGTGCAAGCAGTGCAAGGTTACATGCTTTACGGGTTCCTTCCTCCTGCATCCCGAAAAGGAGGCAGGCTGCCACGACCCGCCGGCGCATCTGAATTCGACGGACAACTCCCGCAAGTTTCAGACGCTGCACGACTACACGTGCGAGCCGTGCCCGAAGTGGGTGAAGGACGGCCAGAAGCTGTCCATCGTCGCGGCGTGCGGCCTGCAGTCGGCCGACGCCACGTACGATCACTACAGCGCACAGACCGTCAATAACGTTGTGCAGAAGACGGCAAAACCGGTCCTGCCGATGGAGCGCGGTGATGATCTCCTTGCACTTGTCCCGCGGAAGAACTTTCGCGGCTTCATGGACAACCGGCTCGACTACTGTCCATCAGGCTACTTCTTCGACTCCACAATCCCTGGCTGCGACTTCGTCAACAACGGCAAGGAGTTGAAGGTGCACAAGCGGGCGGTGATTGTCGGCTACAACGCATACCAACCCGCGTGCTGCCGGGCCTGCAAAAACTGCGTGGGCGCGACGCAAAAGAAGGACATGAGCAGCTGGCGGGAGTGTACGGGCAACTCGCTCGAGGACGTGCAGGACCGCTGCGTCGACAAGTGCGTGCTCGGGTACTGGGAGGAGACCGTCGGCACGGGCGCCGCGGCTGAGAAGCGCTGCAAGCGGTGCTCCTCGTGCTTCGACGGCGTGGTGTAGGCGGTTCGCTATGCTGCTCACAGCCGCGAACGCACGGGCGGCTCGGCTGTCCCTAGCGCTTGCAACTCCTCCGCGATCTGCGCCTTGAAGTACTTCGCCAGCGCGTGTTGGTACGCCCCGATCTTCCAAGCGCGTCTGATGTAGACTGCCACGTCCGGGCGGCGTGACAGCACGGGGATTCTTTGAACAAAGCCGGGCGGCAGATGGTCCGCTTTCTCAAGCAGGCGAAAGACGAACATGCCGGCCAGGTGCGGCGTGACGTGTTGCACGACCGCGTCCATGGTGTCGTACAGGTGCATACAGCCTTCGACGAGGTGCTCGTCCGCCGGCTGCGCGCCCTCGTCGCGCACGTCCTTGTCTTCCCTGCCCTTTGCGCGCTTCGCCGCGGCGCGCGCGTTCGCGGCCAGCGCGCGCGCCACCTGCTTCCGCACCGCCTGCAGGTCGGCCCACAGCTTCTCGATCTGCATCGGCAGCGAGGCGGACCAGCTCCAGCGGTCCTCGCTGCGCGCGATCTCCACGGGGTCCAAGTCCTGCGGCACCTGCGAGGCCTGCAGGAGACGGGTCAGCTCCAGCACGTGCGTATAGAACACTGTCAAGAGCTCATGCTTCGTGAGCTTCGGGACCGGCCTCCGGATCAGGTACTCATTCGGCGGCGCTGTGTACAAGTAGCGGGCGGATGACATGCCGGGATCCCGTTTTATACATTATACTTGGCGTAGCTGCCATAGAAAAAACAAGATGCCTGATGCGCCGCGCGCGCCGCCACGCGCATGCTCGCCTTCGACATCGAGACGACGGGGCTGGACCCCGCGCACAGCGTCGTGACCGTCGTCTGCACGCAGGACTACCACACGGGCGAGCGCCGCGCGTACGAGTTCGGGCGCGTGCGCGCGTGCGAGCCACACAACGAGGGTCTGCTGCGGGAGGAGCTTATCCACGCCTTCGACGCCGCGGACTCGCTCTGCGCCTTCAACGGCGTGCGCTTCGACATCCCGTTCCTGCACGCGGCGCTCAAGCTCTCGCCGGAGACGACCGCAGCCTGGCTCTTCAAGACCACCGACATCCTCGAGGCGGCCCGCCTCGGGCTCTTCGGGCCCACGCACACCTTCGGACTGAATCTCCTCTGCCAGCACAACCAGGTCGCCGTCAAGTCCGGCAGCGGGCTCCAGGCGATCAAGTTCGCGCAAGAAGGCCGGTGGGACGCGCTGCTCTCGTACTGCGCCGACGACGTGCGCATCCTCTGCGACCTGTACCGGCGACGGCTGCTCAACAACCCGCGCTTCCACGGCGTCATCGACCTGCGCGCGATCGCGCACCCGCGCACGTACGCGCCGGAACCACAGACACGAGAGCAACGCACGCATCACGACGACCAGGCCGCGCAGACCGAGCCCTGCGCCGAGGCCGCCGACCTGCGCCAGCGCCTGCTCTTCTACCAGGAGCACGTCTTCCCGTCGCCCGGCGCCGAGGAGGCCGTCGCGAGTCTGCTCGCCGAGAACGCGCGCCAGCAGGCCGAGCTCTGCGACCTCCGGCAGAAGCTCGCCGTGTACCACGAGCTCTGCGTGTGCTTCGACGCGGATTGATGCACAATGACTGTGATTTGGCCCGGCCTTTTCTATTAAACATGTGCGTGGCATGAAGCTTCCAGAGAGTGCGCCGCCAAATGAGTACATAGTGTACAAGTGGCCCAAAGCGCGCGCGGCCCCGACCGACAACTACGAGCGCCTCAAACACGAGTGCCTGCGCGGGGCGGAAGCGGCCGAGTTACTCGAGAAGCTGCGCACCTTCATTGACATCACAGGCAAAGAGGAGCTGGAGCAGACCGTGACCAACTACACGCAGCAGATGCTGCTTTCCGCCGTGCGCGTGTCGAAAAAACAGTGTCCAAAGCTGCAGGCGACGCTCGAGTGCGCGCAGGAAAAAATCAAGAGAGTGTTTAAAACCCGCGCCGAAACTGCCTTGAAGGCGCAGCTCTACCTCAAGCAGGACGTGGCCGCAAACGCCTCGTCGCTGGCGCTGCCGAGCGGCGACCCCGTCGTCTTCGTCACAGACGCGCTGGTGCGCCTGCTGTCACTGCAGGAGCTTGAACTCGTTCTCCTGCACGAGCTTGCGCACATAGTGTACGCGGACAGCAAGACCGTCGTCGCCATGAAGATGAAGATGGCCCTGCTGAGCGACGGCACGATCGCGGGCATGCAGCAGGCGCAGGGCGCGCTGAATGATTACAACGTCCTACAGGCGGGCTTTGAGCTCACCGCTGACCGCGCCATGCTGGAGTGCGCAGGCGTGGCCCAGTGGCCCGCCGTGCTCTCCATGTTCGCGAAGCTCGCCGGCGGCGCCGTCGGCGAGCCGCTGAACGGCGATGCCTTCCTGCAGCAGCTCTCTGACACACAAAGCCTGATCGAGCGCACCATCGTCAACGCCGCCATCGCCGCAAACCCGCACCCGCCGCTGCTCTACCGCGTGCAGGAGCTTCAGAAGTTCATGCAATTGAAGGGCAGGTCCCGCTTGTAGTGGTAGGGTGTGTGTTGTGTAATTTGGTTTATTGAATAAAAAAACGTTCGGCACTCCTTGAGGCTCATATAGGCGCATGCAGACTTACAGACTTACAGACAACTGACATACAGACACACTGACATACAGACACACTGACATACAGACACAGACTCAAAAGCAACGGCAACAACCGTGCACGCGAGCGCCCGCGCCGCGGACACTACGTCTTGACAGTAAAGTTCAGTGTCAGCACTGTGTTGTCATCCGAGTCCTTCAGAAGCCAGGCATCTGGCGCCTCGCCCGCGTCTTTCTGCAGAGGATATGGCAACTCGTATTGTTCATCGAATTTTAAATCCTGAAGATCCTCTGGCTCTTCGTCGCCCACCGAGGGACGATATACTGGACGGAACTTAAGAGCGTCGTTGGATTTGTTCTGAATGTACACTTTCAGATGTTGTCCTGCGTCAGCCTCATAGGTCAAAGAGTCTCCTGTTCTGCTCTTAGGTTTCGGGAAGACTTCTACACCCGTGTCATCATCTTTGCCATCATGCTGACGCATCTCGAACAGAATATTCCAACCGGTTTTTCTGTCGACAAACATGTTGTCAGACTCTCGGTTAATCTTTAGCATCAGATGGTGTTGCTCCCGTTCTTTTGCTCGCTCTGGATCATAAACTTGATCAGTGGCATCAGCCGGAAGCTCAGCTTTATTAGCTTCCCAATCCATCTTGTTGTTCGCGATAACGATTGTATTCCATGCATATCGGCAGGTTGGACATGTGCCGGCGTCAAAGCATTTTTCATTCCAATTGCTCACGCAATTCGGACAAAGTGAAGTGTGTCCGCAACCAGCGTATACTTCGTCGTCTCTGGTCAAATTGATGGCTGAGTATTCCCCGCACAGATAACAAGTTGCATCTTGTGGAATAGATTGCGTACCAACTACTCTGTCTTTGTTCAAGCAGATTTTCATTACTACGACCGAGGAACCAAGCATTGGAATTCTGTCGCATTTATTTTGATATTCAGTCAATCCTGCGCTCGAGCCTTTGTGCTCGGCCTGTTTCAATGTCGTTGTGACATTGATGTTCCCATCAACGCCAATAGTTGCAGACTTACTTTCTTCGACCTGGAGCCTCACAGTGCCCAAAAATTCGGACTTCGCATAATCCCAATCCTTGGCCTCGCGAAGATCTTTTGTGGTCCCGACGAAAAATTTGAAGGTATCATCCACCTCGTTCCAAAAAAAATCATCCCTCTTGTTGTTGTTGAATACATTTCCTAACTCACTCAAAATCTTCAGGTACATTTGAAGTGGTATAAGTGCGTAGTTGTAATACGGGTTTTTTGTCTTCATTTTTTCAGCCAGCTGCTTGTCTTCACCTGATAGCGTGGTCTTGACGGTGTACTTCAGCTGAAAGTTGTCACCATTGATACCTTTTGTGGTGTACAATCCAGGCATTTGTTCCAGCTTATTCGTCGATGGGTAAAAAACGTTGAGGCCTTTTTCATTTTTGATCCACGTGCCCACGCCATACTTGATTTCTTTGTTTGGCAGCGTTTCCAGCGGTACCACTGTGCCGGCAGAGTTGTCAAACATCCAGTCACAGCAGTGCAGCAAGAAGTAGACAAACTCGCCTATCGACACACCATCCATGGCTATTCCAGCCTTCATGTCCGCGTCTTTACACTCTACCTCCGGAACTTCTTCCACTGGAACAGCATTTCTGCTTGCACCAGCAGACCCAACAGACCGTGGTTGGCCGCGAAGGCCGTCGCCGGCGCCCTTCGCTTTAATTGGTTTCTTCACGATTTTATCACCAATCATCGCGCCCGGGAGGGCCCACATGATCAAGAAAAACCTTGGACTTGTCTCGTCTGATGGATGAGACATGTTTCTGCCTGAAGTATCTTAAATATGGCATTTACAATTTTACTAGCAGCCAGGTTATGTTTTCTCTTTTATTCTTCACTCGCGCTACGGCAGGTCGAACAGCGCCCACGGGTCGGCGCACGGCGCGGCCTGCTCGGCGCGCCAGCGCGTGCGCTGGCCCTCCTCCTCGAAGGCGGTGACAAAGCACGCCTCGCGCGCGCCCTTGCGCACGAGCGAGACCTCGAGCACGCGCTTGGCGCCCGCCTGCAGCTTCTGCCCGGTGTGCGCGACGTCGACGG
>Ga0078894_10002770_pt1 | contig 13261 bp, 16 predicted proteins | sample LauGreSu1BDMLBSD_2_FD_67506 | JGI IMG/M metagenome (GOLD analysis project Ga0078894, IMG submission 67506) | Freshwater lake microbial communities from Lake Michigan, USA - Su13.BD.MLB.SD (version 4) (version 4) | ecosystem: Environmental > Aquatic > Freshwater > Lake | place: Lake Michigan...
CCGAGGCGCCCGCTGACGAGGACTCCCTCCCCACGATCAACATCGCGGGCGTCGAGTACACGCGCATCGACTCCAACGCCTACGACATGGAGACCCTCAAGTACGTGGGGCGCATCTCCGAGGACGGCGACGCCATCGACTTCGACGCTGAGGAGGAGAAGTAAACGCCCACCTGCCCACCTGCCCACCTGCCCACACACGGATAAAACATACACAAAGCACCACCTAGATGACCTAAAATAAAAAAAAAAGACGAGAAAAGAAAAAAAAGAGCAAAAACAAAAATAAAAAACTCTTTTTCATTGTGGTGGGGGCGCTGCGCTCCCCCACACCCCCTGGCTAAATATAGTCAGGTATATTTTTTTTATTGTCTCATTAGTCTCTAATAGCAGGGGGTGTGGGGGAGACTTGTGTCCCCCACAGAAAAGTTGAAACGCCAGCAGTTAGAGAGTGTGGTTGGACAACGATATATACCATATATCATTGTCTACTTATATATACACATTCAAGCCTCTACGCAGTCACAGCGTAATACACGTATACAATGGGTTTCATGATGAAGGCTGCTGCTCGTGCTGCTGCAATGGGTGCTAGTAGGGGCAGTGCTTCAAAGGCAGCTGCTGAGGCAGCTCGCATTGCAGCATCAAAGGCTCGTGCGGCGGCTGCTATCGCTCTTGCACACTTCTGTGCAGTCCCCGAGAATGCCAATGAGCCTCAGTGTCTTGCTCTCCAGCAGCAAGCTGCTGCGGCTGCAGTGACTCGCCAGAAGCTCGTGGAGTACAGGGAGTTCTGCAACGCCAACTACTGGAGCTTCTCCTGTATGAATATCTGGGGATGGCTCTTCCTCCTTGTCATCATCGTCCTCATCTGCTGTTGCACATGTGACTGGAGTGATTATGATCGTTATGAACGCGGACGCGGACGTAATCGCCATGCAGTCTTCATGAACATGCGCAACGAGCCATTCTAGACCTAACCATTATATCCACTACTAGCGCTTCTGTTTCTTCTTCTTGTAACTTATATCATCTCTCTTGAACAGTGAACTCATTTCTGGCACTATTATCTTACAGCCATGTATAGGACAAATTAAACTATCATTTTTAATTTCATACGCAATATCCTTAAAAGTATTTGAGGTTAGTGCGGATGTTTCACCTCTATTTGTCGAGCTAACAACAAACTCCATATGTTCAAATCCTCTTAGAAATTCTATGAGATCTTCTAATTGCCCATCGCATAAACATTCTTGTAAAAACTCCATGGCTTGTTGGTAACATATCCTAATTGCAACCATCTCAAATTTCTCCATTAATAGTAATGCATCCCACCAGTCTTCAACCACATATTATTATGTTTTTTGGTATGTTTTTTATTAGTCTATTAATGATTCCTATTATGATTAATAACTTATCCGACTATCGGTTATCTGTATCGCAGGTATACATGGCGCTAGTTATGGGTTCAGGAATGGTGCTATTAGAGGGAACAATGCATCCACTGCCAGTTGCAGGATGGATTTTAGCCGCCGCAGGTTTAATTGGAGGAATTGCTGGATATCGTATGCAGATCGGTGTATCAGATCGTGAGTATTTACATGATATGATACCGCATCATAGTATGGCTGTATTGACAAGTAAGCACGTGCTACAACATAGCAAAGATAAACGAGTTAAGCAATTAGCAGAGACTATTCTAAATGCACAAATCAAGGAAATTGCGCTAATGAAACTTTTATAGAGTTATATTGACGCAGTCAATATAACTTCTTTAGACCTTGAACCAATTACAGAAACTATAGCATTGTTTTGCTTTTTGTTTAATTCCATATTTATTTATTTCTTCATTTACCATTTTATCAACTACAAATAAATTGTTATGATGCATAACTATCTCATCTAATAGTTTATTACGCCGGTCTTTTAATTCTACTCTTTTTTCTATATCATTTATTGGCACTTCATCTAATTCTTTTACAGTGAAATATAGTTGATTTTTCATTGCTTTATCTGCGGCTTTCATTTTCTTTATTTGAGAAAACACATTTGTTGAATAGATATAAGGATAACGAAAGCGAACAGCTTCAGGAATGATAAACTGATTTGTATCTTTAATTTCTTCTACTTTCTTTTCTACTTCATTAACAAATGTCTGAACTTTTTGGAATGTTTCATTGTCTTTATCTTTAATGAGAAGTACTTTACCAGAGAAGAATTCGCACATTGTTTGTAGTTTATCAAACTGATATGCAGATGTTTTATGAGCTTGTGCTTTGGCATCTAGTTTTAGGAATGATATGATAGATAAAATAAATGTACTTGCACCAGTTAAGCAGGATACAAGTATAGCCCCACTTTCTAATGACTTCATTGCAACACTAAGTACAGTACAAATTGCAGATATTAATATTGTCGGCATCATTAAAATATTAAGGCTGTTTTCGCAATGAGTCTTTGAATCAATATATAGAATTTTCTGACCTTTTAGATATACTGCAATGATATCAAGTGTAGTAGAGTTTTGTGTCATAGGACCCCAATATGTACTTGTAAGGATTGCGGAGAATTCTGGGAATTGAGCTAAGTCCAATATTAGGGAGTTATCTTCTTGTTCATCATTGATTAAGGAATCTGCAGACATGACAGAATCTGCAGATTGCTTGGGTTGTGGATCTGCAGATTGCCTGGCTGTTGGCGGAGCAGTAGGAGGAGCAGTGGCAGTCGCAGATGATCGATCTGCAGATGCATCTGCGACTGCTTGTTCTGAATTAGAGGTTTCTATTGTTCCTTCGCTTCCATGTAAGGAGTTCTCTCGTCTGCGTCCTAATAGCTTGGGCTGTGATTGTGTATGTGATTGTGTCTGCGTCTGCAATATAGGAATAGCAGTTGCATCTGCAGATACAGGAATTGTTAGCTCATCTGCTAATTGCTTAATTGCGTTAAAGGAAGCAGCAGGAAGAAACTCATTTAAATCCCGAATTGAATGACGAGGTGTTATAGGCATTGTTGTTTCAGGCAATGAATCCGCATGTTCTTTAGGTGCGTTAGCGTGTCTACCGCTACCTCCACCACCTTTTAATACATTTTTAAAGGACATCTGTCGACCAGGCGGTGTTTGCGCTTTACCAATTTGATTTCCCGAAGCATCTACAGGTATTCGTAATGCACGATTACTTGACATTATTATAACTGTCTAAAATCTATTGAATAGTTTATCTACAGCGTATTAGAGCATGGCGACACAAGCTGAATTATTGAAGAAATATTTCATTATTGAACAGCTAAAAGAACAGCAGCCGGTAATAGAAGCTCCAAAATACAAATATCCTATAATACTTCAACCAGAACCAGCAACTGATATAGTAATTCGTATTACACCATATAAAAGCGACTATTGTCTAAATTAATAGAAAATGTCAACCGAACAATTAGAAACGCCGCACGACCAAATGAAGGCAACTTCGGAAAATGACTGTTATTTTGTAAGCAGTCGTGGATTGCTAAAAAGCTGCCATATAAGAGCACCGAATCCAAAGTCAAGTTGTGGATGGGATGCGGGATATTTAAATGAAATTATTCGCAACCCTTCCAAACAATTTAATCATATGCGTATATATGTCTGTTCAGAGCTTCTTCGTTATTTTGTAAATACAATTCTTCCACAAATACATTGTGATTTTGTATTACTGACTGGTGATTCTGATTTGAGTATGGCAGGGGAAGCTCTTAATACAGAAGAGTTAACTAAACTACTCTCTAATAGCCACTTACGCAAATGGGGTGCACAGAATCTAATGCGTATAACAAGCCCAAAGCAATTACAAATGCCTATCGGTCTTGATTATCATACATATGTTGCAAATCCAGCAAGTGAATGGCGTTTACCAAATGAAAGCACACTACCAGTTGAACAAGATAAACTCCTTCAAGAACTTCGTCGCAATTCAAAGCCATTCAATCAGCGTATCCCTAAAATCTACACAAATGCACAGCATCGTCTTGACCGATTCAATGATCGTCGATCAGCTATTCAAACTATCCCTAATAGCCTACTCACATTAGAACCATATATTATCCCCCGTACAAAAGTATGGAAAAATTACACGCAACATGCATTTATTTTATCACCATTTGGGAACGGGTTTGATTGTCATAGAACATGGGAAGCGCTCTGTTGTGGTTCTATTGTTATTATGCGTAATCCATTTATGGCTGCGCTGTTTGAAGGCTTACCAGTTCTAAATGTACGTGAATGGTCTGATATAAATGAGGAGTTTTTGCAGAAAACACTAGAAGAATTTTCAGCCAAAACATGGAATTATGAAAAGCTTACACTTGCATATTGGTTAGAACAATTAGGAAATTACTAATGCACCAGCTCACGAATAATCTTACGATTCATACGCTCACGTATTGATTTATCAATCCCTTCAAATGCATATAATATACAGCAATTTAGGAAATAATAAAACATAACAATATGCTCTAAATGCATATACCGTGATTGTGTAATAAATGTTGTACATAATGCAAGTAAATGAATATTCCAATATTTAAAATAATAATATATATATCGCAATGGTGATTTTGTTTGCATAATAATCATCGCAAAATAATATGCACATGTTGTTCCGTGCACAGTTAGACATATTGTTGCAATTGGTAGTCCCACAACATCCCTAATTGCATATATTGGTATTAGCCATAAGGCTGATATTGGTGTTGAACTATTATAATATACATAGTTGTTTATGAATGTACGCGACTCTTCTAAGTCATTTATAGTATATATATAATAGTTATGACACATATTACATATGTCAGTTGGTTCAGATTTTGCATATATCCATTTAAGAAGACATTTTAAATGAATATATTTAATAGAGCCATTGCATTTACAAGGTGCAATTAATGGATTATGTATTGTTTGATATTCATCAAAGCAGAAGCGACACGGATCTGCCATTTATTAATGCTTGGATAAAACGGATTGGATAATTTTACTACTTGAATTATTTGCGCCATCTTGAAATGGGAAAATGACAACCTCACGCGCATGTTCACGTCCAACAATATCTTCTAATTTGTAATCTCCACCTTTCACTAATACATCTGGTTTAATTTCAGCAATAAGAGTAGCCGGCGTATCTTCATCAAATATGCGCACTTCTGATACCCATGGAAGAGCTCGTAGCATATCTGCACGATCAGTTTCACAACGCACAGGACGAGTAGCTCCTTTTAATCTACGAACCGATGCATCGCTATTGAGACCTACAATTAGTTTATTTCCAAGAGCTGCAGCACTTTCTAATAGCCGTAAATGCCCAACATGCAATAAATCAAAACATCCATTTGTAAATACAACCTTATCATTGCACTGTATTTGCGGTTGACCTTGCCCTATATTTTTAAATACATCATCAATATCGCGCCGATGTATGACATATGTTCCACAATGCATAACTGCGCGCCGACCAAATTCATTTGCAACTTTCAATATAGTTGTATAATCAAAAATTGTATTCCAGAAAAATGATACAGCCGCTAATACAACATCACCTGCTCCACAAACATCTATGACCTCAAGTACCTCTGGATGTTTGTCTTCTAAATGCTCACGCCCTTCTAAAAATCCTAGACTCATCCCATCTTCTGCTAATGTAATTAACGAAGCTTTGCAGCCGGTTTGTTCATATATTTTTATATGAGCTGCACTTAGACCGACCTTATCAATATCTATAGAACCAAGGCGGCGTGTTTCACTCTTATTTGGTTTTATAAAAGTACAACCATAATATTCAGATAAAGGAGCTTTAGGGTCAACAAATGTATCAATATGTTCTTCAGCCGCATATGCAAGTATAGATTTTTTAAGAGTTGGTGTTAGGACACCTTTATTATAATCTGAAAGAATGATTTTAATAGTTCCACAGCCGACGGAGTCTTTACAGCTTTCAATAATATTTGCAATGTTCTGCATAATTTGTAGCTCAGCAGCCCGTCCTAATTGCTCTGTAGATTCATTATCGGAACGAAACATAAGAGTATTTTTAATATAATATCGATGTTTGCATGTAGTAGGTCTATTAGAATCGATACAAAGGCTATCCGTTGTTATACCGCGTTGGCGAAGGAGTGAGCGGACATGATCTGCATTTTTATCTGCACCGACAGCTGCAACAACATTGACATACCCACCAAGTGCAGCCAAGTTTGCTGCAACATTCCCACACCCACCTAAATGATATTTCTCATCTGCGCCTTCCTTAAAGACTGGTATAGGTGCTTCATTTGCAATACCTTTTATAGAGCCGGTTGTTATCTTATCAAGCATAATATCACCGACCACAATGAAAATCTGCTTCTTGACTGTCCATTTAAACTGATTATCCATCCCTTCTAATAGGACGCGATGATTATTTATATGGATATTGATAATACAATCTGTAATACAGATCAGAGTCTGCCATCTCCTGAGAAATATGAGAAAGCGACTCCTATATATGAACGAATTGCTAAAGTAAATAAATTACATGATGAAGGGCATACTATTACATATTGGACATCACGTGGAAATAGTTCAAGGCAGGATTTGCTTGGTTTAACAATGAAGCAATTAGAGCGCTGGGGTTGCAAGTACCATACTCTCAAGATAGGAAAGCCATCATTTGATTTATTTGTAGATGACAAGGCGTGTGATTGCGAAGCCTGGTGCCCAATTACATCTGCTAAAAAAGCAGAGCCGCCATCTCTAACTGCAACACATGAGCCGACATGTAATCGTGTTTCACGCCCATCCATTGTTCCTAAAGGTTGGGGTCATGAACTGATAATTGTAAATACTCCAAAATATTGTGGTAAAATTCTGCATTTTCATGCAGGCGGTCGTTTCAGTATGCATTATCATCTTCTAAAAGAGGAGACCTGGTATGTAGCGAGTGGTCGCTTCCGTTTCTTATATATTGATACAAATGATGCAACATTATATGAGACTACATTGAAGCAAGGGGATGTGGTGACAAATTATGTGGGTCAGCCGCATCAGATTATTTGTGAAGAGGAGGGTGATATATTTGAGACATCAACCCAGCATTTTGACAGCGATAGTTATAGAGTATTCAAGGGTGATTCACAGGTACATCAGAAGGCTTAGGGATGAGTGCTGCACTAACATCTGCTAATGTATTACACATTTGGATTGTAGGGTACTTGTAGTGAACTGTAAAATCAAATAAAAACCAGCGTTTTACATTTGCAATTGTATATGCATTTAGGCATGGTGCAATTGGACCTGAATTGACACCTACTATGTATTTTGCATGTGTACTAATTGCTGCAATATCTTTGACTGTTAAAGAATGTTGAATTGTTGATTGGATACCTTTTATGAGAGATGTGGATACAATTTTATAACCAGCTTTTTGGAGTTGATCTGCAAGTGCGTCCCAATCCGCTTTATTGTATCGATATTGACCGCTTTGAGGGACTGCGTTTACAAATAGCACGTCAACATCTTTACAGGAGTCAGGAAGACGTTCATATCTGCTACTAAGATCATTATCCTCGTAAAAGAATGATTCAATTTGTGGTAGATCTAATAATTTGGCAATACGATTTGTATGATTGAGTAAAAAATTATTAAATGGATATAATTGAAAATGTGCAAAGCTATGTTTCATCCATACATCAATTGCATCTGCTGGTTTATCTTTTAATGGACAAATTTGTACATGTCCTTGGCAACTAAGGACAAATTCCTCTAATTGTATTTTATAAGCAGTATTACAATAATAATACACTTGTATATTATTTTCAATAAGATGTTTAGCAATTTGATGAAAATAGTTCATCATAAAGATACCATCCCCTAAATGATATTCATTAAAAATATGGATTATTTTATGTGATTCCATAACTATTAGAAAGAGTTAATTTAATCCTTAAACTAAATCTTTTTATTATAATTTGGATGTTTAAGAGCGCTGGGCAATACGAGCGGAGCGACGAGCTGCTGGAACAGCAGCTGGGGCAGAGCGCATAGACACAAGAGTCTCTGCAGCAGCAACTACATCTGCATCAACTGCGGCTTCTGTGTAAAAGCCAGCAGAAGGGCGCTCATTGCGAAGATGGTAGGTGTGGTTAGGTACAACAGGGGCTGCAGGGCGCATAGAGGAGCGAGTAGTCACAGGCATTTTCTAATAGCAATACCGCGACATGTCTTTATATTCTCCGCTATTAGTAAGTAGTGATGGAGTATGCGAAACGTCTCCGAGATATATCCAAGGAGGATGCTATTAAATCATATGAGGAACTTAAAGATATTGCATGTAAAAAGACAACTTCATTTGCTCGAGCGGGAATAAAAGCGCTTGATTATTTCTTCCTCGGACATCGTCTTAAAGCAAAGACAAAACATGGATTTTCCTTTGTTGATGCAATGAAAAATCCTGAACGGGTTACATATTTAAATGAGAAAGTCCGCAAAATCCGTCCAAATCCTGATGCTATTTTTAAAGACAGCGATGAATTATTAAAACATCAATATGCTGTATTTCAGCTCTATTACGGGTCTATTAATCAATTCCGACCAACAGAGGCGCTGCGTGTATATTGTACTTTAAAACCAAAAGTAGGAATTCTTGACTTTTCTGCAGGCTGGGGAGGGCGCTGTTTAGCTGCAATGGCTCTTGGAATACCATATTACGGCTTTGATGCAAATACGCAATTAGAGAGTGCATATAAAAATATAATAAAAACATATGACCATTCTGCGCCGGCGGAACTTACATTTAAGCCGAGTGAAACTGTTGATTTTAGCAAGCTGAAATATGATTTAATATTTACATCTCCTCCTTATTTTATGATTGAAGGTTATGAAAAAATGCCGCGCTATGAAAGCGATCAGGCGTTTTTGGATATATTTTTTAAACCGGTTGTAAATAATGCATGGTCAAGTTTAATAAAAGGAGGTCATATGGCGTTAAATATGCCGCATGAGATGTATATGGCTGTGCGAAAGCTATTACCACCTATATGGAAGCGTATTGTACTTCCTGTAAGTAATAGGCATCCTACAAATGCAATTCGTGGACGAACATTGGGTGTGGAGAAGGAGCGTCATGAGTATACATATGTATGGAAGAAGACTGGTGAAAGTCGAACATTTACAAGGAAGGTTAAGCGGACTTAACAACTGGCTTCTTGGAAACAACCTTCTTTTTTGCAGGTGCAGGGGTAGCATCAGATTCCTCTGTAGTCATCTTTGCAACAGACTCTGTAAGAGCATCTACTACAGCGTCTGGTGCAGCAGCGGTGGCAGCCTTTTTAGTAGTCTTCTTGGGCTTTGCCTCTGGTGCAGGAGCAGCTTCTACAGGAGCCTCCTCAACTGCAGCTGCAGCTGCAGCAGTCTTCTTGGTAGTCTTCTTGGGCTTTGCCTCAGGAGCCGCTTCCTCTACAGGAGTCTCCTCAGCAGCTGCAGCAGCCTTCTTAGTAGCCTTCTTGGGCTTTACCTCTGGCTCAGAAGCGGCTTCTACGGGAGCTTCCTCAACAGCAGCAGCAGCAGCAGCAGCAGCAGCCTTCTTAGTAGTCTTCTTGGGATTTACCTCAGGAACAGCAGCCGCTTCTTCAATAAGAGTCGGCTTTGCCGCCTTTGCGGGCTTCACTTCATCATGTAGCTCCTCGGTTGGCTTGGAAGCAGCCGTTTTCTTGCCGATGACACGATCAGCATCCTCCTGGTCAAAGTAGCCGAGGCTATTCAGGACAGGATGTTCAGTGACCGCCTTCCAACGGTCATCTCCCTTTACAGCATCAATTAGGTCATTGACCTGATGACCGTACTTGTCTGCCATAATATCAAGCATAGTAATGAGCATGTCTGCACAATGCGCATTCATACCATGGATAACAGCGGTAATGACACTCTTTGGGTTTGCGCGTAGGAAGGAATCCGAGATAGGATTGTACTCAGCATGGCGAGTACCAGCAGTTCCCTGGATAGCGATCTTCTTCTTGGAGGCAGTGGCAGTAGCGGTAGCGGCAGCGGACATTTTGGCGGCGTGTGGGGGCTTGTAAGTAATTAGCAGGCGTGTACCTTCTAATTGCAGACACTTGTAGTTCAATTTTCAAGATACTTCTAATAGCATCTTGAACCAGTCAATTATTCTGCTACAGTTGATGATGCATGTTCTCCACGCATTAATTGTCGAATAGATAATCCTCCTACACCAAATAGACCAAGTGTAGTTAGACTTTCAATCCACGGCTTCTGACCTTCTTTCAGTTTGGCTCGTGCAGCTGACCAACTAACGGCTGCTAATGTACCAACTAAAAATAAATCTGCAGCAGCAACTAATTTATCTATATTATTTATTATAATAAATCCCATAACCGCCCCACCACATCCTAATAGAATTTTCCAAGGAGCTTTTGCAGAATTAAGCTCACGCCATCCTTCAAATGCACTATCTTTTATATTACTATATATATAACGACTTGTACCAATAAAATTAACTAAATTACTTGTTAATAAAAATACAACAGCTATATATGTTATTATAGCAGCTTCATTGCTTCCAAATATATGTTTTGTTATATCTGCAAATACATTATCAACACTGCGAACACCTCGCAACGGCATATACATAATATATGCAAAGCAAAGTCCTCCTAATAGTATAGCACCTAATATATTAGAACTAATAAATGCTTTGCTAATATTATCTGAGTCAACGGTTTCTTCTGTAAATTTAATGAGAATATCAGATCCAGCCAAAATAAAAAAGATATATAAGAATGCGCGAGCAGGATCAAAACTACTACTAACTGCAGTAGTTAAATTTTGCATATGTCCACCACTAAACCATTTATATACACCAGCTGCGCCTAATAGTCCAATAATTCCAACACAAAATGCACCAATACTATTAATAATTGTTTTATTTACTTCAATGCCAAATATACCAATTACTATTAGAAGAATAGCTAATTGAATAGAAAATAAGACAGAAAATATTGTGGATGCTTCTGGGAAAAGGAGACGAGATACAAATACAAGACTGACAGCTGTGCTAATTATATTAAATAATACAATTACAAGTGATGATAATATTTTACCAGCTGACCCTATTTCATCTGATATAAGTTTATTTTCAGCGTCATTTGTTTTATATTTATCAGCTGCAAATGCATATGTTTGACTACTTCCTAATAGTAATGCAAGGGCTCCACCAATTTGTAGAGGGAGTGTTTTACCAGCTGCAACTACAGAATGACCTACAAGATTAGCCGCACCACTTCCTAATATATTTAATATACCAAAAAAAATTAAATCGGTCAGCCCTAATGTTTTATATAAACCAGTCCCAGGCGCGATTTCTTTAATAGGTGGTAGTGGCGTCGCAGCTGCTACAGATGCAGAGGCGAATGCATCAATCATACTAATAGTTGATTGAAGAAAGTAGAAACGCCAACATTTACATTCAGTTTACGAATCTCATCGGCTGTAAACCATGCAGCATCTTCAATTTCATTTGTATCACGGGGAGTAGGGGCTGGTTCAATTGGCATCCAGAAGAGATAATAGGTTCCTCCTTTGAGTGGAATGCAGCGAATTGGTGCAGGTAGCATTTGAAAACCAGTCTCTTCTTTAATTTCACGACAGACGCATTCAAGAGCTGTTTCTCCAGGTTCAATATGTCCTTTCGGGAATGACCATTTACCAGAATGACGACCTTTTACAAGTAGGAATTTATTATTGCTGCTTTGTAGAATTCCTCCATAAACAATATCCCGTTTCTGGATTTGTTGAACAGATGCATTTCGACTATTAGAGAATGCAGTGGGAAATGTTTGTCTTTTGAGTGCAGCCACATTCATTTTGTTGCCATCCATTGGATACTTGTAATAGTTCAATTTTCCTTAGCTTGGTGCAATTTTTCAGAAATATAATTTGGTTAGCTATGAAATTTGATGTTAGTGCCGTTGTAGAGTCTTTGGCACACAAGCCTTACTGTATAAATGTCCAATCTCTCTTCTGCTGATCGTTATTGCTGGTTTCAGGAAGAGTCTGCTAAGAATCCTCTGACTCTGCATGTTGAGTTTATTGATCTGTCTCTAAAAGCCCTATATGGAGAGAAAGCCAATTATGGAACTGACAAAAGCACTGGAAGTGCTGTACTCGCGAGTGGATACGCGAGTGACTCAGGATTTGACCTATATGTCCCAGCCGATATTACAGTACAGCCTGGAGAAACCGCTACTATTGACCATGCCGTTATCTGTGAGCCGAAATTCGCTGGCGGTTATTATCTCTACCCCCGCTCCTCAATTAGTAAAACACCTTTGCGACTCGCCAATTCTGTCGGCATTATTGATAATGGTTATCGTGGCAGCATTATGGCGAAGGTAGATAACCGCTCAGCGGAGCCATTCACCATCAAGCGTGGTGAACGTCTCTTCCAGCTCTGCCATCCAAGTCTGCTCCCTCTAACTGTTAGAATTGTAGAGTCAGCCTCTAAAAATACGGAGCGCGGGGCTGGTGGGTTTGGATCTACAACTAAATAGAGAAATATATACTAGTATTGCTAAATATTAAATATTTATATTGACTTAAACATACAATATAACATAATGTGCAGGAATATGGATAATACAGATTGGAATAATTTTTTTACAAATCCTGGAACTTTTAATTATTTAGACCAACAATTTGCACCTGTAGATCATATAGTTCTCGCAAATATAGATGATTTAGAACAAGATATACGCGTATTTAATAAATTTATAAATACATATAATAGTATAAAAAAACAATTACAAGATATTGATATTAAATATTTGCGTGCAATTGCAGAGCAAAAAGAATTTGAGAGAGATAAAAATGTATTATCAGAGAATAGTATTAATAATATATTAAATAAAACAAGTAGATATTTAAATCCAGTTGTATCATCAGAGCTAATTGAATTATTTAACAATAGTAGAAAAGAGATGCATACTAAGCTTGACTTAAAAAATCAAGAAATTGTTAATAAAATAACTAAAATAGTTGAAAAAAAAACAGAATTAGAAACAGTATTAAATAAATTAAAAGAGCTAATTAAAGTTGGATGTGAATCAATTGATTTTACTGAATTAGAATCAACAAATGCTGCAATTAAGACGCTAGAATGTCCTGTTTGTACAACTGCACAAATAGATTGTATTGTATCAGATTGTGGTCATACATTTTGTCAAGCATGTATTGGAAAAACAAATACATG
>Ga0078894_10002771_pt1 | contig 13260 bp, 14 predicted proteins | sample LauGreSu1BDMLBSD_2_FD_67506 | JGI IMG/M metagenome (GOLD analysis project Ga0078894, IMG submission 67506) | Freshwater lake microbial communities from Lake Michigan, USA - Su13.BD.MLB.SD (version 4) (version 4) | ecosystem: Environmental > Aquatic > Freshwater > Lake | place: Lake Michigan...
ACCCATGGCCCGAACCACGCCCCGCGTCCGTGCCGCCGCACCCGGCACCCCCTCCAGCGCCCGCCCCAGCAAGCGCCGCCGCACCGCCGAGCGCAGCGACGTGCTGGTCTCCGCGGTGATCAGCACCTATCTGCTCACCCATCTCCATCACGTCTTGCAGCGGGCCGAATACGGCGCCCAGCAGGAGGGCCATGCCGCCCTGGCCGCCAACTACGCCCAGCTGCGCAAGGTGCTCTGCCTTGACGCCCGCAGCATGGAGGACGCCCTCGCCAGCGGCACAGAGGACGACAGCCAGCCGCGGGCCGCCTGACGGCCCTGCGCGCTGGCTTCTACGACAAATCGGAACCGCTGCGGCCGCACCCGTGGCGCGGGATCGCCTCCGCCCATAGCGTCGGAACACTTCCCCCTGCGCCCATGAGCAGCACCTCGGGTGGCGGCCACGCCGCCGATCTCTACGCCCGCATCAGCGCCGACAGCGACCTCACCCAGTCCCTGTTCCGGCAGGCGTTGCAGGATCCCAAGGGCGCCCTCGCACGCATCGTCGAGCTGGGCGACTCACTCGGCCTGCCGGTGACTGTCGACGAGGTGCGCCACCACCTGGCCAGCCTCGACGACGGAGCCACCAAGCAGTGGGTGGTCAAGGCCCGCGGCGGTCTTTAGGGCCGCCCCTCCCTCCAGCGCCCCCGAGGGCTGGGATACCGGGCGTGGGGGCCGGCGCCGGTCGCCGCCGCCAGCCCAGCTGAAGAACAGCCAATAGCTGACGATCGCCAGCCCCGCCGCCACCACCAGGGCGGCCACCTGCTCGAGTCGTTTGATCACGGGAGGCTTCGATTGCGGGGCATGGCGAGGCGCCCTTTCCATAGTGTGCCCCCGTCCCCGCCGGCGGGGACGTCACCAGGCGATCGGGCCGCGGCGGGAGATGATGCGCACACTCCCTGCACCTGTCTCCCTCCGTGCTGCGCCTGGACCGCATCGGCAAGATCTATCCCACCGGCGAAGTGCTGCGGGACGTCAGCTGGGAGATCCGCCCCGGCGACCGCATCGGCCTGGTGGGGGTGAACGGCGCCGGCAAGTCCACCCAGCTGCGCATCCTCGCCGGCCAGGAGGAGCCCAGCAGCGGCCAGGTGGTGCGCCAGGGGGATCCGCGCATCGTCTATCTGCAGCAGGAATTCGACGTCGACCCCCAGCGCAGCGTGCGCGAGGAGCTGTTCCAGGCCTTCGGCGAGGCCGCCGAGGTGCTCAACCGCCAGCGGCAGGTGGAGCGGGAGATGGGGGGGGAGCGGGCCGCCAGTGATGCGGACCACCTCGACGCCCTGATCCGCGAACTGGGGGATCTGCAGAACCGTTTCGAAGCCCTGCACGGTTACGAACTCGACGCCCGCATCGACCGCCTTCTGCCCACGATCGGCTTCGCCCCTGAGCAGGCCGACCTGCCGGTGGGCGACCACTCCGGGGGCTGGCAGATGCGGATCGCCCTGGGCAAGATCCTGCTGCAGGAGCCGGATCTCCTGCTGCTCGACGAGCCCACGAACCACCTCGACGTCGAAACCATCCAGTGGCTGGAGGACTACCTCCGGGGCCAGAGCGTGCCATTGGTGGTCATCAGCCATGACCGGGCCTTCCTCGATCGGGTCTGCAACCAGATCGTCGAAACCGAACGGGGGGTCTCGCGCAGCTATCTGGGCAACTACAGCCAGCATCTCGAGCAGAAACGGCTGGAGCAGGAGGCCGGCCTGGCGGCCTTCGAGCGGCAGCAGAAGGAGCTGGCCAGCCAGCAGGCCTACATCGACCGATTCCGCGCCAGCGCCACCCGCAGCACCCAGGCCAAGAGCCGCGAGAAGCTGCTGGAGAAGGTGGAGCGGATCGACGCGCCGCTGGAGAGCCTGGCGGGCCCGCGCTTCCGCTTCCCACCGGCCCCCCGCTGCGGCCGCCAGGTGGCCGTGATCGAAGACATCTCCCACAGCTACGGCGAGCGGATCCTCTTTCTGGGGGCCTCCCTGGAGGTGGAACGCGGCGACCGCATCGCCTTCGTGGGCCCCAACGGAGCCGGCAAGTCCACGTTGTTGCGGCTGGTGATGGGGCTGGAGACGCCCCAGGAGGGACAGGCCGCGCTGGGGGCCCACAACGTGGTGGCGGGCTACTTCGAGCAGAACCAGGCCGAAGCGCTCAACCTGGAGAAAACGGTGATCGACACCCTGTTCGAGGCGGTGCCCGACTGGAGCCAGAGCCAGGTGCGCTCGCTGCTGGGCAGCCTCGGCTTCAGCAACGACGCGGTGTTCAAACAGGTCGGCCAGCTGAGCGGTGGCGAGAAGGCGCGGCTGGCGCTGGCCCTTCTGCTCGTCTCCCCCTGCAACCTGCTGGTGCTCGATGAACCCACCAACCACCTGGATATCCCCGCCAAGGAGATGCTCGAGGATGCCCTGCGGGCGTTCGAGGGTGCGGCCCTGATCGTCTCCCACGACCGGTACTTCATCGGCCAGGTGGCCAACCGCATCGTTGAGCTGCGCGATGGCGAACTGGTGCTCTATCGCGGCGATTACGCCTATTACCAGGAGAAAAAGCGGGAGGAGGCGGAGGCGGCCCGGGAGGAGGCAGAGGATCGGGCCGCCGAGGCGCGCCGTCGGGAAAACCGCCTGCGCCAGCAACAAAAGCAGCAGCAGCGCCAGGACCGGCGCCAGGCAGCCCGACTGGAGAGCCACGACGGAACGCCGCCCTTACACAACTACACAGATCCGTAGGCAAGAGGGCTTATTCCAGTGGTGCATCTGGGTCTGTGTTCATAGGCTGACAACACGTACCAGGACCGACCCGATGAGCGCTCCCCTCGCCCCCCTTGGCCCCACCTCCGCCGCCGAGGGCTTCCTGCCGCCGTCCCTTGGACGGCTCGCCATCCCCCTTGATGGCGGCAATGACCAGGCCGGCCCTTCGCCGGACCCGGTGGAGGCCTATTTCGAGTGCATCACCACCTGCTCGCTGGAGGACGGTGACTGCGTCACCCAGTGCGTGGAAATCCTGCGGGAGAACAGCTGAAACCAGCGCCGCATGCGCCCGCAGAGGCCCTCCATAACCGGGAACGCTGACCGATTTTGCTGACGAAGCTGCTAGCCCTGTTGCAACGGATACGTGAGCGGCTGAAACAGTTTGTAGCTTTGGCGCGGTCCACCCGTCCCATCGCACCGGTCCCCATGTCGGAACCTCTTGCCCTGAGTCTCGGCCAGCAGTTCGAGCTGGAGCGCATGAGCCGGGCTATCGATGCCACCTTGGATCCGCTCGCCCTGCAGGGCCTGGCCAAGCAGCTTCTGCAGGCGTGGCACAGCCAGAAGGCGGCCACCCAATGGGTCATGCGTCAGCAACTGGGCAGCTCCCAGGCCTTCAGCGGGGGCACCAACCTCGACCCCTCTCTGCTGGACTCCCTGCGCCCGGCTCCTGGCCACCAGACCCCCGGCGGCCAGTCCCCCGACGTTCTTTGAACCGGGGCCACCCCTGGTGAGCCTCAGCGCGACCTCGCCATCTCCTGGGGTACCACAGGCACCACCAGCAACGCGGATCCACGGCGCACCGAGAGCTCCAGGGTGCGTCCCACCCCGGTGGCTTCCACAGCGGCGACAAGCTGGGCGGGAGATTGCAACGGTCGTCGCGCCGCCGCCTCAATCACATCTCCCACCTTCAGACCAGCCGCTGCCGCGGGCCCACCCGGCTGCACGGCCATCACGCGCACCCCATTGCTGGCCTGATCGAGTGCCACTCCAATGAAGGGGTGACTCGCACGGCCGGTGCTCACCAGTTGGCCTGCGATCGTGCGGGCCCGATTGATCGGAATGGCAAAACCAAGCCCTGCCCCAGGGCCCGAGCGCACCAAGGTGTTGATGCCCACCACCTCACCGGCGGCATTGAGCAAGGGCCCGCCCGAATTGCCGGGGTTGATGGCGGCATCCGTCTGGATGAGATCGAGTCGCTTGTCGGTGATACCGAGCTTGCTGGCGTTGCGATTCAGGCTGCTGACGATGCCCAGGGTCACCGTCTGGTCGAGGCCGAAGGGGTTGCCCACGGCGATGGCCCAGTCCCCCACCTGGAGAGCGTCGGAATTGCCGAGGGTGGTCACCGGCCAGGGCCCGCCCCCCTCAAGACGCACCACGGCCAGGTCCGTGAGGCTGTCGAGCCCCACCACGGTTCCTGGCACCCGTCGCCCGTTCTGCAGCCCCACCGTCACCCGGTCGCTGCGCTCCACCACATGGGCATTGGTCAGGATCAGCCCGTTGCTCTGGTAGAGGAAGCCACTGCCCTGGCCCCGCTCCGTGCGCTGGGAAGGCTGGCGCAATTGGGGCAGCCCGAAAAACTGGCGGAAGAAGGGATCGGAGAGGAGGCCGCTGGGGCCGCCGCCGCTCGCCGCCACGGTGCGCTCGGTGTCGATGGTCACCACCGCCGGCGCCGCCCGCCGCACGGCCTCCGCCACAAACGATTGCCGGCCGAGCACCGCGCCGGCCGCAGGGGCAGCGCCGCTGGACGCAGGGGAGAGGAACGGGCCGGCGGTCAGAAATGCGGCCGCAGCCAGGCCGGCGGAACCGGCGGAGAGGACGCGGTGGGGTCGCATCGCAGGCAGAAAAGAGAAGGAGCGAACGCTAGACACCGCCATCGGACCGGGGAAGGGAGGGCAAACCGTCCGCTACTCGGGCGAAGCGAGCGCATCACGCCTAGAGTCCGTAAAGATTCATTTCACGCCATGGACACCAGTCGCCTCCTGCTTGCCTTCCTCGCTTTCGGGGCCGCCTGCACCACCCTCTGGGCCTGGATGATCTCCTCCGCCGGCAGCCAATCGACGCCGCACGAGTGATGATGGGGAGGCATCCGGGCGCCACCCTGCCGACCGGCTGTTCCCGCGAGCCATGCCGCAGAGCCTCCCCTTTCTCACGGATCTCTTTCCCGTTCTCTACGGCATTTGTTTTGTGCTGCTCCTCTGGCAGGCGTTCCGGGTAATGGCCCAGGGGTTCCGAGCCGTTCCCCGCCCTGGCGACATCCCCAACAACCGCCCCGCTGACCGCCCCGCCAACCGCATCGCGGACCGCCCCACCGACCGCACCGGGCGGGTCACGATTCACCCCGAACTGCTCGACGCCGACGGCCAGATCACGCGCGAAGACCTGCTGACCGTGCGCTTCAGTGGAGACAATGAACAGCCGGCCATCCCGGGAGATGCCCCTGAGGCCTCCTGAGCCGGTGGGGTCCGCCCTACGGTCTCCCTGCGTGATTCCGCAACCCCAGCCTCGCCGATGTCCGACCCGAGAACCCGAATCGTCGCCGCGGTGCTGAACGGCTTGAAACTCCCGCCCCGCTTTCGTCTGCGGATGGTGAAGGAAGACCCGGTACGTCTCGAGCTCAGCATCACCCCCGCCTACGGCAAGCAGCCAATCCTGGTTGGGATCGTGGAATCCCAGGATCTGGTCGCTCGGCGCGACCGGGAGGGCCGCATCCCGCGCGATCTCCAGGGCACCTGGGACTGGACCGTGCGCCACGGCAAGGTCAGCACCGGCGGCTGGAACCCCTACCTGAAGGAAGCCCTGCAGACGATGTTCGAAACCGGCCTGCCGGCAATCGTCTACGAGGAGACCACCGGCGAGGCGTACCATCCCGTGGACGGCGTCCGGCACGTGCGCTGAGTCCCAGCGATCCCGCCATCGCCAGCCTGTCCCTGCCGATCGATCGCCATCTGCCAGCGATCGTCGAGGCCCTCGTTGCTGGCTCCACCGTGCTGCTGCAGGCGGCCCCAGGAGCGGGCAAGACCACCCGCGTTCCCCTGGCCCTGCTGCAGGCCCTGCAGCCCGGGGAGCGCATCTTGTTGCTCGAGCCGCGGCGGCTCGCAGCCCGGGGCGCCGCCGAGCGGCTCGCCCAGGGCCTGGCCGAACCGGTGGGCGCCCAGGTGGGCTACTCCGTACGCCTGGAACGCCGCACCTCCGCCGCCACCCGCTTGGAGGTGGTCACCTACGGCCTGTTCCTGCGGCGGCTCCAGGCCGATCCCGCCCTCGAGGGCGTGGCCTGCGTGATCTTCGATGAGTTCCACGAGCGGCCGGCGGAGGCGGATCTGGCCCTGGCCCTCACCCGCGAGGCCCGCAGCCTGTTGCGGCCCGACCTTCGGCTACTGCTGATGTCCGCCACCCTCGATCTGGAGCCCCTGGCGGAGCGGCTCGACGGGGCCCAGGTGATCCGCAGCGAGGGGCGCAGCCATCCGGTCGCGGTGGCGCACCAGCCCCCCCGGCCCGACGAGCCCCTGCCCCGACAGGTGTTGCGGGCCCTTGAGCAGCACTGGCTGGGCGAGCGGGATGGGGCCGAAACCGTACTGGTCTTTCTGCCTGGGCAGCGGGAGATCCAGGCCTGCCTGCGCCTGATCCTCGAGCAGCCCTGGGCCAGCGGGCTGGACTGCTGCCCCCTGCACGGCCAGCTGCCGCTGGACGCCCAGCGGCGGGCCATCCGCCCGGCCCAGGGCGCCGCCGGCAAGGTGGTGCTCACCACCTCGATCGCGGAAAGCTCCCTCACGATCGAAGGGGTAAGGCTGGTCATCGACAGCGGCCTGAGCCGGGTCAGCCGCTTCGATCCCGGCACAGGGATGGACGGCCTGGTGACCCTGCCGGCCAGTCAAGCCAGCGCCGAACAGCGACGCGGACGGGCCGGCCGGCTCGGGCCCGGGCGGGTGCTGCGGCTCTGGTCGCCAGCGGAGCAGCAACGCCGACCAGCCTTCGATGCGCCGGAACTGCGGGGGATTGATCCGCTGCCGATCGCTCTGCAGCTGGCCGCCTGGGGCAATCCTTTGGGGGAGGGACTCCCCTGGCTGGAGCCCCCCGCGCCCGGTCCCCTGCGGGAGGCCCGTCAGCTGCTGGGGCAGCTCGGCGCCCTCGCAGCGGACGGGCGCCTCACCCCCCACGGCCGCGCCATGGCCAGCCTCGGCCTGCACCCCCGGCTGGCCCACATGCTGTTGCGGGGCCAGGAATGCGGCTGGCTGGAGACAGCGACCGCCCTGGCCGTGCTGATCAGCGAACGGGATCCCCTGGGGCGCCAGGAGGCGGGGGTCGACCTGCTGCGACGGCTCGACTGGCTGCGCACGGAAGTCGGTGGGGCCCGGGCGCCGATGCGACGGCTGCAGGAGCAGCTGCGACGGCAGGTGGAGCAGCTGCTCCTGCAGGGGGAGGCGGGCGCACCGCACGACAAGGACGCCGCAGGGGAGACCTGGCAGGTCGCGCAACTCCTGGCCTGGGCCTACCCGGAGCGCCTGGCCCTGGCGCGCACCCCGGGCGACGGCCGTTTTCTGCTGCGTGGCGGACGCGGCGCCTGGCTGCCGCCTGACGATCCGCTCGCGGCGGTAGAAGCCCTGGCGATCGCCAGCCTCGATGGCCAGGGCCGCGACGCCCGGGTGCTGCTCGCCGCGCCCCTGCCACGGCCCTTGCTGGAGGCACTGGCCCGGGCGGAGGGCGAGAGCGAGAAACGGGCCTTCTGGGACGGGGCGACGGAGCGGCTGCGTTGCGAACAGGTGCGCCGTCTCGGGGCCCTGGTGCTGGAGCGCCGTCCGTGGGAACCCGAAGCGGGCGAAGGTGGCCCCACCGAGGCCTGCCTGCGGGAGGCCCTGGCGGAGGGCCTGCGGGAGCTGGGACTGGAGGCCCTGCCCTGGACCCCTATCTCCCGCCAGCTGCAACAACGGCTGGCCCTGGCGCATCGCCATCTCGGCCCGCCCTGGCCCGACCGCCGCTGGTCCACCCTGGCCCACAACCCGATCACCTGGCTGGAGGCCTGGGTCACAACCGTGCGTTGCCGCCAGGATCTGCAGCGGATCGAGCTGATCGAGGCGCTCTGGGGCGATCTCAGCTGGGACAGACGCCGGGAGCTGGAGCGATGGCTGCCTCCCTCCCTGCCGGTGCCCTCGGGCAGGCAGGTGCCCCTCGCCTATGGCGAGGAGGATGCGGTGCTGGCGGTGAAGCTGCAGGAGATGTTCGGCGCCAACAAAACCCCCTCCGTGCTGGAGGGGCGCCTGCCGGTCACGGTCCATCTGCTCTCGCCGGCGGGGCGGCCAGTGGCGATCACCCGTGATCTGGAGGGGTTCTGGCGGGAGGGGTACGGCCAGGTCCGCCGAGAGTTGCGGGGCCGCTACCCGAAGCACCCCTGGCCCGAAGACCCTCGCACCGCCGTGGCCACCGCGCTCACCCGCAACCGCCAGGAGCGGGGGAACGCCCCGCCACCGTGAGGGAGGGGGCGGCCACGTCCGCGGCCAGAACGCCCAAGAGCTCTGCGAAGCCGAAGTGGAGCAGCCCCTCGAGGATGCCCTCGCAGCCTTCCCCACGGGCGCGATAGGTGGAGGGAAGGCGCGGCAGCGCGGCCACCAGGTCGGGCTCTGCATTCCCCACCATCACCCCGGGCAGGCCGGTCTCGAACATCGCCAGATCATTGAGGGAATCGCCGGCGGTGACCACCCGCTCCGCTCCGATCTCCAACCACCCCAGCAGGATCTGCAGCGTGGTCCCCTTATTGACGCCGGCGGGCAGCACATCGAGGTAGCGATCCCCCGAGATCAGCCAGTCGACGCCGTGGGACTCCAGTTCAACCAGCCGCCGGCGATCGAGGGCCTCGACATCGATGAGATAGGCCAGGCGCCGATCCGCGGTCACAGGCTGGGCAGAGAGTCCCGGCATCGAGGCCAGCAGCGGCAACAGCCGCTCCGGCTTGCCCCGCCAGCGCGCCTCGATCGGATCGACCGCCAAGGGTACGGGCTGGAGGCTGGCGCCACAGGCGAGGGTGCAGCCCACATCCCCGATCACCAGATGGGGCGGATGCAGCCCCATCTCCTGCTCCGCCGCCAGCAGCCCCCGCACCGACCGCAGATCCCTTCCCGTGCTGTACACATGCAACACCCGCTCCCGCTCGCTGGCCAGCCAGGAGTAAAGCCGCCGCCGCCAGCGGGGCGGCCCATCGAGCAGAGTGCCATCGAGGTCGGTGACTAGCACCAGCTCGGGCTGACGGGGCAGGAGAACGCGGATCTGCTGCTGCAGGCGCTCCCGGGAGAGTGGCGACACCGCTATAGAGGCTGGCAACGGCCGGTAGGGAGGCATTCTGGCCCCACCTCACCGCGACTAGGCTGCCCATCGGCCTATCGGCGCGCCATGGCACCCTCTCACCCCCCGGCGGCACCGGGCCGCCCCTCCCGCTGGTTCCCCAGCAATCGCCGCGATGGGTCGCGCCTGCTCAGCAGTGGCCTGATGATCTGCGGAGCGGGCCTCGTGCGCCTCGACCATCCGGTGGGCCGGCTGGTGTTCCTTGTGGCGGGGCTGGTGAGCCTGTTCTGGTGGCGCCAGTACCGCCGCCTGACCGTCTGAGTGCTCCGTGCGTTCCCCCTCATCGGCCACCGCCATCCGCCCCCCCAGCGAGGGCGTCCCCCGCTACAGCGTCCGCGAGCTCAATGAGTCGATCGGCGCACTGCTGGAGCGGGGCTTCGCGCCGCGCTTTCTGGTGGAGGCCACCGTCAGCCGGCCGCAGCGCAAAAAGGGACACCTCTGGCTCACACTCACCGACGGCGAGGCCTCCATTTCGGCGGTGGTGTGGGCCTCCACCCTGGAGCGCCTGAGCTTCGTACCCGAGGAGGGGGACGGGGTGGTGGTGGTGGGCAAACTGAATTTCTGGGCAGCCCGGGCCAACCTCACGGTGCAGGTGCTCGACCTGCGCCCGGGGCTCACCGCGGTGCTGCGCCAGTTCGAGCAGGTGCGCGCCCTGCTGGAGCCGGAGGGACTCTTCGCCGTAGAGCGGAAGCGGCCCTTGCCACGGCTCCCGCGACGCATCGCCCTACTCACCAGCGTGCCCAGCTCGGCGCTGGCCGACATGCTGCGCACGGCGCGCGAGCGCTGGCCCGCCACGGGGCTTCTGGTGGTGCCGATCCCGGTACAGGGGGCGGTGGAGGAAAAGATCGTGCGCGCGCTCTCCGAGATCTCCACCCGAGCAGAGGCCCTGGGAATCGATGCCGTGGTGCTGGCCCGCGGGGGCGGCAGCCGCGAAGACCTGGCGGTGTTTGATGGGGTGGCCCTGGCCCGCTGCCTGGCTCACAGTCCGGTGCCGGTGGTCTGCGGGCTCGGCCACGAGGACGACACGACCATCGCCGATCTGGTGGCGGATCACCGGGCGGCGACCCCCACGGCCGCCATCGTGGCCCTGCTCCCCGATCGACAGGCGGCCCTGCAGGAGATCGGCCGCAGTCGTGCCCATCTGCAACGCTCGCTGACCCTGCGCCTGGAGGCGGCCCGGCATCGGCTTGCCCAACAGCGCTCCCAGCTGGCCTCCTTGCATCCGGTCCGGCTACTGGAGCAACAACGGCGCTGGCTTGCCCAGCAGAGGCTCCTGCTGCAGGCCCTTTCCCCCCAGCACCTGCTGGCGCGGGGGTTCTGCCTGCTGCTCGATGGAAGGGGGCTACCGGTGCGCTCCCTCGGCCAGCTGCAGCCAGGGCAGGCGATCGAGGTGCAGGTGGTGGATGGCCGCGTGCGCGCCCTGGTGGAGGAGCTGCTGCCGGCCTCCACCGCCCCCCTTCCCCCTCCCTTGCCCCACTCCTCCTGATGCCACGCACAAGCCGCGCCCGTCCTCAAGATCCAGGCGACGACACCCCCACGGACGGGGGGGCGTCTGAGCTTTCATACCGACAGGCCCAGACAGCTCTGGATCTCACGTTGGCGGAACTGCAGACCAGCGATCTCGATGTGGAGGTGATGGCGTCGCTGTACCAGCGCGCCCAGGCCTACGCCGAACGCTGCGAGGCCCTGCTGAGCCAGGTGGAACAGGAGGTGATGCAATGGGATCCCCAACTTCCAGATCAGCCCCCCCGATCGCTGCAGCCATGACCGATCCCCAACCAATCCCAGGCCCAGTTCTCCCCTCCGCCAACAGCCCCGACAAGAGGCCGCTGGGAGCGATCGCATGGCTCTATCTGGCCTTGGCCGTGGCAGGAGGCGTTCTGCCCTGGTTGGCCAATCTGGCTTTTCTGAAGCAATACGGGCCCAGCTTTGATCTTGGGCTCTTCATAGGACTGGCCAACGACAATCCGGCTGCCCAATCCCTATCCCGCGACCTGGCGGTAGGAGCTAGCGCGGTAACGATCTGGATGGTGAGCGAGAGCCGCCGCCTCAAGATGAGGGGCCTGCCGTGGGTGCTGCTGAGCTGCGTGACTGTCGCCTTTGCCTTTGGGGCGCCGCTGTTTCTACACCTACGGGAGCGGCGACTGCGGGAACTGGAGAACACCGGCGTCGATGGCGAGAGCGGGGAAACCAACAGGCAACAGACTCCAGCCTGATGGTGCGTTATCTCCGCTTGGATGGATGATGCTCACCGACCGATCTTGCCCTTCAATGCCTGAAGCCCCCTTACCGGGGCTGACGTTCATGGCGGGCCCGTGTCCTCGGATCCCTCGCCGGCGGAGCCAGGCGTAGCACCAGTAGGGGCTTGGCGGGCGGGTACATCCACAGCCTCGATGGTGATTGTCGCGTTGCGTGGATCAATTTCCAAGGGAGCATCGCGCCAGGCAGACCCCCCATCCCCTTCCCCCACGGGAGCACCGCAGGCCGGACAGACCGGCGATCCAAAGCTGACGGCCCCGCAGCTGGTGCAGGTGTGAAGTCGTTGGCGAAGGATCCGCCAGCCAACCCAACCGACCAAACCCGCGAAGAGCGGAAGCAGCAGCAGAGTGAGGGTCAGCCCACCCAAAAGGTTGAGGAGGAACCGGCCAGCTGGGCCTGGAAGAAGCAGGAGCAAGGCCAGCAGCAGCCAGGGCCAGGGGATGGAGCGATTCATCAACGCTGGAAACGGCGATCGGTTTCGAACCAGCGCTCCAACGCCGCCATTGCCTCAATGCCGAGCCATGCCAACAGAAGGCTGGCCCCGAGCCACACCCCCACCGCGAGAACCCCGATTAGCACCGGAGCCAGGGCCAGGACGACAACACCGGCCAGTACCAAGGCACCGATGGCTGTGCAGGCAAGGGTCAGGGCACCGGGGAGGGATCGCACCGAGGGGGTGAGGGGAGCCACGAACACACACACGGTAGGAAGTCCATCCTCACCCTTTCCTGGGCCGAGCCTCGACAAGAGGGGGTGTGGATCGCCCCCCTAGGGGACGACGGGACAACGCCAGGCTCAGGCATTGACCGTAGTAGAGGAGAACTCCGACGAGCCAGATCCAGAGGGTCAAAACCAGAACGCCACCCACCACTCCATAGGCCTGGAAACGTACGCCAAGCAGGAGCAGGGAGCGTGCGAGCAGGAGGTTCAGGAGGGTGAGCGAAACGCTGAGTAGCAGCGCACCCGGAATCAGAGGTCGCCAGGGGATGCGCCGTGAAGGTAGCATCCAGAGGAAGACGAGACTGGCTGCAAAGCCGAGCAGGAGGGACAAGCTGAGATCAACGCCTGCGGAAACGTTGCCTATGCCTTGCAGACCTCGGGGGAGAGTTGCGACAACCCAAGTACGGAGATGGCTGGAGCCAAAAAGACGAAGGTTGCTGATCAACTGATCCAGACCAATAACCAGAACCAACAACAAAAGCAACACCAGACTTTTCAAACGCAGAAGTAGATAGCGCCGTACCAGCAGCCGCCAGGGAAGATTCTCAAAGCCGAAGGGACGATTCCACCAAATACGATCCGCTCCTCGCTGCAGGGTGAGATAGATATTACTGGCACTAAGACAAAGGAGAAGAAGCCCCAAGAGACCCGCCCCGGATCCCTGGCTCGTAAAACGCTGCAGCGTCGCCGCGAACAGTTCCACCTCAGAGACTGACAGGACTCGACCAACAAGGTCCAGAAGTCTCTGAACCAACTCCCGGTCATTTCCCAAAACACGCGAGGCTATTGCCAACGCGATGAGGAGTGCCGGAAAAAAAGATTGCAATGTATGATAAGCGAACGCTGCACTCAAATCAATGCAATCCGCCCGCAGCCAAAGTGAATATGCCTCCCAAAACGGGCCCGACAAACGCCTAATCAGTCTGTAACGCACCACTCAAAGTTTTATCAGTGATTCAGGCAGGCACAGCAAGGAGTCCAGGGGGACATGGGCAACGTGGCCTCAAATCGACGATAGCCGCTCCTGCCAAGAGCCGCCCTCCCCTCTGGCCACTCAGACCACCAATGCCACAGCTTCAGGATGCTGCAACACTAGGCTCCTCTTCACGGTTTCAGGCCCTCCAGGAAGCAGACACAAAAAAAGCCACCATCCGGTGGCTTTCGTTGCAGACAGGCAGCAAATTGCTCCTGT
>Ga0078894_10002773_pt1 | contig 13258 bp, 19 predicted proteins | sample LauGreSu1BDMLBSD_2_FD_67506 | JGI IMG/M metagenome (GOLD analysis project Ga0078894, IMG submission 67506) | Freshwater lake microbial communities from Lake Michigan, USA - Su13.BD.MLB.SD (version 4) (version 4) | ecosystem: Environmental > Aquatic > Freshwater > Lake | place: Lake Michigan...
GGCCCCGACGCTTCTTGTTGGTGATTCGGCTGTTGTTTAGGCCAGCTGTGATCGCAGCGGTGGGTACCCCTTGATTCCTCTGCGCACGCCAGATCAAGCCGCCGGCCCAGCTGCGATCGCCCTTGGCAGTTTTGATGGGCTGCATGAAGGTCACCGTCAGGTGATTGCCTCGGTTGTTGAGCGCGCAGCCCCTGCCGGATTGGTGCCCACGGTGGTGAGCTTCTGGCCCCACCCCCGCGAGGTGCTCTATGGCGAGACGCGCCTGCGCCTGGATTTACCCGCCGAGAAGCTTGATCTGCTGGAGCCCCTTGGCATCGATCAGTTGGTGCTCGTGCCATTCACAGCTGCGCTGGCGGCCCTGAATCCGGCTGACTTTGTCGATCAGGTGCTGGTGCGGCAGCTGCGAGCCCGGTTGGTGGCAGTGGGTGAAAACTTCCGCTTTGGCGCTGGCCGCAGCGGCGATATCAACACGCTGCGCGAGCTGGGAGCGGCACGAGGGATGGAGGTGGTGGTGCAACCGATCCTCAGCGATCGCAACGGCCGCCTCAGCAGCAGCCGCATTCGTCGTGCGCTCGATGCCGGCAATCTCGAAGAGGCCAGCCGTTTGCTGGCGCGGCCTTATCGCTTTGGGGGGCGTGTGGTGCGTGGCCGCGGCCTAGGCCGGGAACTGGGCTGGCCCACCGCAAACCTGCAGGTGGATGGCCGCAAGTTTTTGCCTCAGCAGGGGGTGTATGCCGCTTGGGTGTGGCTGCATGGGGAGCGTTTGCCAGGTGAGCGCTTGGCAGCGGTGATGAACCTCGGCCCCCAGCCCACGGTCGACCCCAGCGCTCCGTCGGCTGTGGAGGTGCATCTGCTTGGAAGGCAGCTGGAGCTCGAGGGCGCCCAACTGCTGGTGGAGCCGGTGGCGTTGCTTCGCCAGCAGGAGCGCTTCGAGACGCTTCACGCGCTGGTTGCCCAGATCGGCCGCGATGCCGCGCGGGCCGAAGCCCTCCTGCTGTCAGCCAGCGGGGTACGCATTGGCCAGGCCCCAGCTGATGAAGGCGGCGATGGCCCCCAGCAGCAGAATCCCTGAGATCAGCACCAGCATCGGGCTGTCGGATCCGCCCTGCCCCATGACCACGCCGTTGTGGAAGTGCGCTCACCCTAAGCAGACCGTCTTGTTCCAGCCCTGTTCATGACTGCACCCGCACAACTCCAGCCGGTGTTGCGTCTGCTCGACGCCAATCTCGATCGCGCGCGCGAAGGTTTGCGGGTGGTGGAGGACTGGTGCCGCTTCGGCATGAACCGCTCCGACCTGGTGGCCCGGCTGAAGGATCTCCGCCAGCGCCTGGGTCTGCTGCATCAGAGCCGTTACAAACAAGCGCGGCACACCGCTGGGGATGTGGCGGCTGGCATGGCTCACCCGGCTCAGGAGCAACGGTTGCAGCCCGAGCAGGTGCTGGCGGCCAACTGCGGCCGGGTGCAGGAGGCGCTGCGGGTGCTCGAGGAATTTGGCCGCGGCGTGGATCCGCAGCTGGTGGCTGAGGCGGCGGCCATCCGCTACGCCCTCTACGACCTGGAGGTGGAGCTGCTCCGGGCTGCGGGCTCGGGTGATCAACGCCGCAGTCAGCTTCTCGATTGCAAGCTGTATCTCGTGACTAGCCCCTCGCCGCGGCTGGAGGCGGTGGTGGAGTCGGCCTTGCAGGGCGGCGTGCGCTTGGTGCAATACCGCGCCAAGGAGGGCAGCCTGGCCCCGGATGGCCAGCCGATCACCGATGCAGTGCGCCTTGAGCAGGCCAGTGCGCTGCGTCAGCTCTGCAGCCGCTACGGGGCGCTGTTCCTAGTGAACGACCGCATCGATCTCGCTCTGGCCGTGGATGCTGATGGGGTGCATCTTGGCCAGGGCGATCTGCCCCCAGCCCTCGCGCGCCAGCTGCTTGGGCCGGAGCGGTTGATTGGCCGCAGCACCCACGCCATCAGTCAGCTGCGCCAAGCGGTGGCGGATGGTTGTGATTACGTCGGAGTGGGTCCCGTAAATGCCACCCCCACCAAGCCGGGTCGTGAGCCCGTGGGTCTCGACTATGTGCGTCAGGCGGCCGCGGAACGCTCGATTCCCTTGTTCGCGATCGGTGGGATCGAGCCCGGCAATCTGGCGGCGGTGCAGGCTGCGGGTGCTGAGCGAGTCGCCGTGGTGCGGGCGATTACGGAAGCTGCGGATCCAGCTCAGGCCAGCCGTGAGTTGATCACCATGCTGCAGTGATGGCCATGAGCGAGATCACCCTCCAGATTCGCCTCAATGGCGATCCGATTCAGTGCCCCGCAGGCTTGTCGCTGCTTCAGCTGCTGGAGCTGCGGGGCTACAAGCCGCAGCTGGTGGTGGTGGAATTCAACGGGGAGATTCTTCCGCGGGCTCGTTGGGCTGATCAACCCGTACGGGAAGCCGATGCGGTGGAAGTGGTCACCATCGTGGGGGGCGGTTCCTAGATTTCTGCCTATCTATTCCGGCCCTGGTTTTGCCTGAACAGCACTCCACACCGCTGCAGCGTCGCGGCATTGCTCGCTTGATGTTGCCGGCGCTGATCGGTGCAGCCCTGGCTGTCGCGGTGCTTCTGCCCCAGCCCGCGCTGGCTGCCAGTGGCGGCCGCATCGGCGGCGGCAGTTTCCGCTCCGCACCGATGCCCCGCAGTTACGGCGGCGGATATCGCGGCGGTGGATATCAGCGGGGATATGGCGGTGGGGGTATCGGCTTCCCGTTCATCGTTCCGTTCTTCTTCGGTGGCGGTGGCCTCTTTGGCTTCCTGGTGCTGATGGCCGTGGTGGGTTTGGTGCTGAATGCCTTCCGCGGCGGTGGCGGTGGGTCTCAGGCTCTGCCCGCGGGTATGCGTGGTGGTGATCTGGATGGTTATCGCCCGGATGGTCCGGTGGCAATCGCTCAGTTGCAGGTGGGGTTGCTGGCTTCGGCGCGCGACCTCCAACGGGATCTCCGAAGCCTGGCTTCCAGCTCTGATACCAGCACCAGTAGCGGTCTGCAGCGTGTGCTTCAAGACAGCACCCTGGCCCTGCTGCGACATCCCGATCTCTGGGTGTATGCCAACGCTGAGTTGGGTCAGGTGCCCTTCCAGGCAGCCGAATCCACGTTCAATCGCCTGTCCATGACGGAGCGCAGCAAGCTCTCCGGTGAGATCACCACCAATGTGAGCGGTTCAGTGGGCCGGAGCGCCAGCGGCAGTGCTGGCGATGCCGATGCCACCAGCGACTACATCGCGGTGACGCTGCTGGTGGCCAGCCGCAGTCGGATCGCCCTGAAACCGGTGAACGGCAGCGAGGAGTTGCGCGAAGCCCTGCGGGTGATCGGTTCGGTGCCTTCCGATCAGCTGTTGGCGTTGGAGGTGATCTGGCAGCCTGAAGGGGCTGGAGACGTGTTGAGCGCTGACGAGTTGATCACGGCCTATCCAGACCTCAAACATCTCTGAAGCGTTTTTGGCCCCTTTTGTTTATCTGCAGATTTGAGGAACTACAGAAACTCTTCCGCTGAAAAGGTGTTGTAATCCAATTCAACGGGCTGGCGTATTTGTAGGTTGGCGGTCCTTCATTCCGTGTGTGTGTCCGCCTCATCTCGCCATTCAGAAACCCGAGCCATGAAGTGGCAGGCCAATGGCGAATTGGCTGGCAGTGACCTGCATGCTCTGCTCAACCGCCTGCACCAGGTGGAAACCGAAGAGCGGGCTCAGGAGCTGCAGCAGTGCTTAGGCCGCCGCGCTGAAGAAGGCTGAGCCGGCAAGCTTGAAGCCGATCTGCAATTTGGCCTCGGCCGGTTGCTGCAGGCCTGCTGCTTCAGCACAGTGCGCTCACCTGAAGCCGCCGCCAGATGACGCGTTCGCTGCAGTGGGTGAATAGCCCTGTGCTGCTTGAAGCACTCGAGCGCTACGAGCAGCGGCGACTCCCCCGCTCCATGCAGCTCTGGCTCGAAGAGGTGCTGGAACTCAAGGCCCCTGCTCAGGCACCGTTGCGCCCCCACTGTTGAGCATCCGCAGGGCGGCCATCGCTGCGCCGTAGCCGTTGTCGATGTTCACGACGCATAGGCCTGGGGCGCAACTGGCGAGCATCCCTTGGAGGGCTGCCTGGCCACCGGCGCTCACCCCGTAGCCCACGCTCACAGGCACGCCGATCACTGGCTGGGGCATCAGTCCGGCGAGCACCGTTGGGAGTGCCCCTTCCATGCCAGCGCAGGCGATCAGTACGCGCGCCGGTTGCAGCCGCTCGAGCTGTCCCAACAGCCGGTGCAATCCGGCGACGCCCACATCGAGCACCAGATTGCACTCGATACCGTGCCACTGCAGGGCCAGCTGGGCTTCGCTGGCTACCGGTAGATCGCTGGTGCCGCCGCTGAGCACCACCACTTCGCCGAGCTGAGGCTGGCGCGGTGCCGGAGGCCCCAGGCTCAGGCAGCGCGCCTCGCGGTGAAAACGCAACTCCGCTCGGTGCTCTGCTGCCGTTGGTTCCACCTGCAGCAGCTGCTCCACAGCCGCCGCTTTGGCAGCGTCCACCCGTGTAGCTAGAGCCAGCTCACCGTGCAGCCGCAGCCGCAGCAAAATGTCGGCAATCTGTTCGGCGGTCTTGTGCTCGCCCCAGATCGCTTCCACCATTCCGATGCGCTGGCGTCGTTGCAGATCCAGGCGCGCTTCCTGGTTCATGCCGCCGGTTGCAGTTCCCCTTCGAACACCAGCGGGAACGGGTTGCCCTGCTGGGTCCCAGTGGTTTCACGGGCCAGCTGTTCAAAGCGCTCCTGCACAGCCTCCAGCTCCTCGACAGGAATCGCCTTCCATTGATCGCGGCTAGCCCAGCGGATCAGCAGCGTGCCCTCCTCGCGCTCTGGGTCCCAAAGCAGGTCGCGTCCGAGATAACCAGGCTGTTGTTTGAGCCAGGGATCCCAGCTGCCGCGCTCGGCCTCCAGCCAGGCCTGGCGTGCTTCGGCCGGCACCTTCACCCGAAGGTGCTCCACCACCGCCACCTCAAATGAACCGCCGGCTAGCTGCTGCTCGGCGATCGCCACATCAGGATGGCCAGTGATCAGCATCAGCAGGCAGAGTACAAGGGTAGAAACGCTAGCCAGTGCGCGCTGTATTGCCCGTGTCACGGTTTCTGCAGCAGCGCCACCGCCTGGCAGGAAATGCCCTCCTCTCGCCCCTCGGGGCCGAGTTGTTCATTGGTGGTGGCCTTCACTCCCACTTGATCGGGCTGCAGACCCATGCGGGTCGCAATGGCGGTGCGCATCGCTTCGATGTGGGGTTTGAGCTTGGGGCGCTCAGCGATCACCACTGAGTCCACGTTGATGACGCTCCAGCCCCGCTCTGCCACCAGCCCAACCACCTGTTCAAGTAGCACCAGGCTGTCGGCCCCTTTCCACTGCGGGTCGTCGGGGGGGAAATATTTGCCGATGTCGCCCAGCGAGAGCGCGCCGAGCAGGGCATCCATGATGGCGTGCACCAGCACATCCGCATCGCTGTGACCATCGAGCCCGAGCCCGGCGGGATGCTCGAGGGTCTGGCCTCCCAGGATCAGCGGACGGCCTGGCACCAGGCGATGGATGTCATATCCGTTGCCGATGCGCAGTTGCATGCAGGGGAAACAGGCGCTTGGTCTGACCCTATTGCGTGCACGGATCAGAACCGTTGGCCATCCCCAAGGATTTGCAGCTGGGTGCCCTCACGCCCCATCACGGTCACGGAGTCGCCTACGGCCAAAGGCTTTTCCGGATCAAGGTTTGTGGCAGCCCAGCTCTGTCCTTGCCAGCGCACTCGCCCCGTGGACTCGTCGTTATTGAAGCCGCTGATCACTGTGGCTCGCTCACTGCTGTCGCTGGCAAGGATGCGCCGGCTCCGTTGTCGAGACCAACGCTGCAGTAGGGCCAGGACCCCTGTGGTGGCTGCGCCAAAAAGCAGCAGCTGCAGGCCCGCCGTCACTGTGGGCATTAGAGCGGTCAATACCGATACACCCAGTGCCGCAAACGCTGCGGCCATGAGCCCCTCCCATTCAGCCCCGAACCACTCCACCGCCAGACAGGCCAAACCCAGCAGCAACCAAATCAGCGGAGCCGGAATCATGGAGCTGGTGGTGGTGGAAAGCGGCGTGGCCATGCTGCCTAGCCTGAGGCCAGCGCGAGTGACTGCCTGTGGAAACGCTGTTTGGTTTGCCTGCATTGGCAGTCATTGCCTTGCTGGGCATTAACGGGGTCAAGATCACCAGTGGGGGGCAGTCGAGGCTTGTCGAGCGTCTTGGTCGCTACGACCGACAGCTGCAGCCTGGGCTGTCGTTTGTTTTGCCCGTGGTCGAGAAGGTGGTCAGCCATGAGTCGCTGAAAGAGCGAGTGCTGGATATTCCTCCTCAGCAGTGCATCACCCGCGACAACGTCGCGATTGAAGTGGATGCCGTCGTGTACTGGCAGCTTCTAGAGCATGCGCGCGCTTACTACGCCGTGGACAATCTCCAGGCGGCAATGGTGAATCTTGTGCTCACCCAAATCCGTGCCGAAATGGGCAAACTTGATTTGGATCAGACCTTCACTACCCGTCAGGAGGTGAACGAGGCACTGCTGCACGAGCTTGATCAGGCGACCGATCCTTGGGGCGTGAAGGTGACACGGGTTGAGCTCCGCGATATCCAGCCATCCCGTGGAGTGCAGCAGGCGATGGAGCAGCAAATGACTGCTGAGCGTGAAAAGCGGGCGGCCATTCTGCGTTCGGAAGGGGAACGGGAATCTCAGCTGAATGCTGCCCGTGGGCGTGCTGAGGCATTGGTGCTCGATGCCAAGGCCAAGCAGGAAGCTGTGCTCTTGGAAGCCGAGGCAATGGCCAAACGCCAGTCTCTTCTCGCTCAGGCCCGAGCTGATGCAGCTGGTCGACTGGCGTCGGTGATGCAGGTCAACCCTCAGGCTTCTGAAGCGATCCGCCTACTGCTTGCTGGCGATTGGATGGAGATGGGGGAGGCGATGGCGAATGCCCCGGGTGGCAGCGTCTTGATGGTGGATCCCCAGAGCCCCGCCTCGTTGCTCACAGCGTTGCGAGATCTTCAAAAGCCTCAGGCCTGAGGGTTATTGCTGTTGTTGCGCCTGCCAGCGCGCGAACAGATCTGGGCGTCGCTCGCTGGTGCGCTGCTGCTGTTGCTGAGCGCGCCAGCGAGCAATGGCACCGTGGTCGCCGCTGCGCAACACGTCGGGCACGGTCATGCCGCGGAAATCGGCGGGGCGGGTGTAGTGGGGATGCTCAAGCAGCAGAGCGCTGTGGCTCTCCTCCTCCAGGCAGGCTTCAGTGCCCACCGTGCCAGGAAGCAGCCGCACGACGCCGTTGATGATTGTCATTGCAGGCAGTTCCCCGCCGGTGAGCACGAAATCACCGATCGACACCTCCTCATCGGCGAGGGCGCGGATGCGTTCATCGAAGCCTTCGTAGTGGCCGCAGAGGAAGACCAGTTGCTCGTACTCGGAGGCCCAGCGGCGTAGATCGGCTTGCTGCAGGGGCTTGCCCTGGGGACTCATCAACAGCACCCGTCGCCGGGGCAGCACTGGGATCGCCTCCACGGCGGCATACACAGGCTCCGGCTTGAGCACCATGCCGGCACCGCCGCCATAGGGCTCATCGTCCACCTTGCGGTAGCGGTCGTTGGCGAAATCGCGCGGATTGTGCACGTGCAGTTCAGCCCGGCCGGCGGCGAAAGCGCGGCCGATCACGCCAAGGCCTTGTAGCGGCGCGAACGCCTCTGGGGCCAGGCTCACCACATCGAGTCGCATGGGCTCAGGTTGCGGCGGCAGGCTTACTGACGCGGCGGATCTCTGAGCTGAAGCTCGCCCGGCCGGGCCGGCCGTCGGCGGGCTGCTCAATGGTGGAGCGCAGGCGAAGGTTGGGTTTGTTAAACCAGATCCGCTCGCGCAGTTCGGCTCCGTTCTGCTGGCTCACCAGCTCAAGGCTGCCATCGGGCCAGAGGGTCCAGAGGCCTTGCTGCTCACCTGCGCTGAAGCTGCCATCAGTGCTGAAGAGCAGCTGCCGTGGTGCTTGATCCTTGGGCCCCACGCTTAAGCCGCCAGGATTTCCATCCACGTAGCGCACCACCAGTTCGCCACGCTCGCTGCTGTGCCATTCATCGCCCTCGCCGGCGTCGGCCTCGGCACCCAGCACAAAGCGCGAGCGCAGGCTCATCCACTCGCCTTCGCAGAAGCGCAGGAAGGCCTCGATCGTGGCGGGGGGGAAGGGGGTGGCGGGATCGCTCATCGGGCGATTCTCTCAGCTGCCCCTCAGCTATCGCCCCGGTAACCGAGTTCAGCCAGGCGGGAAGCGCTGCGGCGCCAGTTCGGCACCACCTTCACGAATAGCTCCAGATACACAGGTCCGTTAATCAGCTTCTGCATCTGCTGGCGCGCACCACTGCCGATATCCCGCAACATGCGCCCGCCCTTGCCGATCAGGATGCCTTTCTGGCTGCTGCGCTCCACCAGCACGGTGGCCAGCACAGCCGTGCGAGGACCGTCATCCACAATCCGCTCGATTTGCACCGCCACCGAGTGGGGGATCTCCTCGCGGGTGTGCTGCAGCACCTGTTCGCGAATGAGCTCTGCCAGCAGCAGTTGCTCCGGCTGGTCGCTCACCGCATCCGGCGGATAGAGATGTGGACCCTCCGGTAAGGCGGCCGCAAGGGCTTCCACCAAGGTGCTCGTTCCGTCACCGGTGAGTGCGCTCACCGGATGGAGCGGCCAGTCAGGCACCAGGTCGCGGTAACTGGCTTCCAGCTCGGCAGCCTCAGCGGGGTTCACGAGGTCGTGCTTGTTGAGGGCTACATGCACGGGCGCTCGGGCATGGGCCAGGAGCTCCGCGATGAACCCATCCCCTCGCCCAGCCGGTTGGCTGCCGTCCACGAGCAGCAACACCACATCCACCTCGCCGATGGCGCCGCGGGCGGTCTGCACCAGCCGTTCGCCAAGCAGGTGATGCGGTTTGTGGATGCCTGGGGTATCGACCAGAACCAGCTGGGCTTCAGGAGTTGTGAGGATCGCCCGCAGACGGTTGCGGGTGGTTTGGGCGATCGGCGAGGTGATCGCCACCTTCTCACCAACCAATTGATTCAACAGGGTCGACTTGCCCACATTCGGCCGGCCCACCAGGGCGACAAAACCTGAGCGGAACCCGTCTGGGCTTTGTCCCAGTTGAAAACCGCCAGCCATGGCCTCCGCCGGCAGCTCGCTGAGATCCGGAAACGGTGGCAGCGGGTCGGTGGGGGGGCTTGGCTCCATAACCTCACCATGGCAGCCCGCCGTTCCCATTGATGACCGCCAACTCGATCCCCCAGCCCACCTTTCAGCAAGCGATGGACATCACGGCCCAGTGGTTGGGCCTGTGGGAGAACGGTGAGTTGAGTGATGAGGTGTTGAGCGACCGGGTGGCTGAGATGGTGGCCAGCCGCGATGGCGCCCGTGGATTCTTTGTGGTGTCTTTGGCAGGGGATTACCCACTGATGGATCGCCTGCCTGATCCGGTGGTGCTGGCGCTGCGTCAGGCCGGTGCAGGGGTGGTGGATCTGAGTGTGCGCAATCTGGCGATGAGCACCGCGATGGCGCTCCACCATCAGCGCAGTGGTGATGGTGGCCAGCAGGCCGGCTCGGAGCGGGTGCAACTGCGTTGCACAGAACTGCTTCGCCTGCTGGAGCCGAGTCTGGTGAAGGATCGGCTGGAAACCCTGCTGGAGGGCACCGCTGGTCGTGGTGAGGACGTTGCCTTTCTGGATCGATGGGGTTACGACGCCGAGCAGAGGGCCGCGATCGCTGATGCGGTGGTGGCGGTGGCTGAAGCCTGAATGCCCTGGGGCGGCACGAGAACACCGGCTGCCCATGAAAAAAGCACCCTTGCGGGTGCTTGAACAGCGTTGCGATTGAAGTGGTGATTAATCGCGGCGCCCGCCGCCGTTCAGGGCGATCACCAGGCGCAGGATGAAGATGAACAGGTTGATGTAGGTGAGGTACATGCCCAGAGCGCCGGCCAGGTACTGGTCGTCGCTGTAGGTGCGGGGCATCGTGTAGAAGTCGACGAAGGCAGCGCCTACGAAGATCACGGTGCCAAAGCCGGCGATCATCAGCTCGAAGCCGCCGCCGCCGAATCCGGGAACGAAGATTCCGCCGATCACCTGCACGAGCATGGCAATGATCAGGCCCAGGATTCCGAGGCCCACCACACCGCTCAGGGCCTGGCCCAAGTTGTCGCTCATGCGGCGGCCCATCACCGAGGCCGCCACGAAGGTGATACCGGTGGCCAGGGCAGCGGTGCCGATCGCACCGATGCCGGCTGTGCCGATGGCCATCGCCACCAGGCCACTCAGGGTGTAGCCGGTGATCAGGCTGTAGGCAGCCAGCAGCGGCAGGGCCGTGCTGTTGTTGCCCTTCATCGCCACGTTTTGGGCCACGAAGAAGAGCACGAAGTTGCCGATCAGTGCCACCCAAAACAGGGGCATGAACAGGCTGGGGCTGCTGGCCATCAGGGCCAGACCACCCATCACGCCACCGGCGGTGAGCACCATGCCGCCGCCCACATAGGGCAGGGCCTTGTTGACCACATTGGGACCAACCAGGGCGCTGGATTGCGCCTCGCGGATGGCCTCCTGAAAATTGCTGCTGGCCGGCATGGCACAGAGGGAAGACTTCCCTCATCCTGCCAGTGATGTCCAGGTTGCGTGGGGGTGCTGGGTGTGGATCCCCCTATCGCTCGTCGCTGGACGCGTGCGAGCTGCCATGGGGCCAGAGCAGCACTATCAACACGGCTATAGCGGTGCCGATGCACGATTCGGCGAAGCGCAGCAGGGCGTTCAGGCCAGGACTCAAAGCCGGATCCAGGCTGGCTGTCACCATCACCACAATCACAGTGATGGCGGCCAGTCGGCCGTGGCTGGGCACATTGAACGCTGTGCAGATCACACCTGTGGCAAAGATCGCCGCGGCCATCCCGATGGGGTGAAACGGCAAGAGTGTTAGATAGATCGCGCTGGTGAAAGCTCCGATCGCGCTACCGAGAACCCGCAACGAGGCTGAGCTGGTGGTGTCTTCGCGGGTGAGCTGGGTCACCACAATCGCTGAAATGGCTGACCAGAGCCCCCCGATCTTGGGCAGATATCCGGGAAAGAGGCTGGTGAAGCTGAAACCGATCCAGTAGGCCAGCAGCGCCGCAAGGGCGATCTGTGCTGGGATCAGCAGCAGTTCAGCGCGGTTGTGGGCCCTCAGGAACGACGGCTTCATGACTGCCTTTCTCTGGCGCTGTCGCGCGTGGCATAGGCCGTTACCAGGCGCTGCACCAGGGGATGGCGCACGACATCCGCGGCCGTGAGGCGGCAGATCGCCACGCCTTCCACACCCTCGAGAACCTGGGCTGCTTCGATCAGGCCGCTGAGCTGATTCGGGGGTAGGTCGATTTGGGTGGGGTCTCCTGTCACCACCATCCGGGAGCCCTCCCCCAGGCGAGTGAGCACCATGCGCATCTGGGCCGGGGTGGTGTTCTGCGCCTCATCGAGGATCACAAAGGCATCCGCCAGCGTGCGGCCGCGCATGTAGGCCAGGGGGGCCACCTCAATCACGTTTTTTTCGATCAAGGCGGCGGTGCGCTCTTGGCCGAGCAGGGTGTGCAGCGCGTCGTAGAGAGGTCGCAGGTAGGGATCGACCTTCTGCTGTAGATCTCCTGGCAGAAAGCCGAGGCGCTCGCCAGCCTCCACCGCCGGTCGGGTGAGGATCAGCCTCTCGACGCGCCGCTCTTGGAGAGCGCGAACGGCCTGAACTGCAGCGAGGAAGGTTTTGCCTGTGCCGGCGGGGCCGAGGGCCAGGGTGAGGTCGTGGCGCTCGATGGCTTCCACGTAAGCCTTTTGCTTGATGGTCCGCGGCCGCAGCAGTTTGCCGCTCTGGCTGCGGGCCAGCACCTGCTTGCCCAGCTGTTGGTGCTCCTCTCCCCGGCCCGTATCGAGAGCGGTGAGGGCCGTCTGCACATCCACCTGGGTGATGGCCTGGCCTTCTTGCCAGAGGGGGCGCAGCAGTTCCACGAGTCCTGCGGCTCGCTCGAGCTGATTCGGTCGGCCGCGAAGCTGCAATGACAAACCCCGCAACACCAGCGAAGCACCAGTCAGGGCTTCAAGGCGATGCAGGGTGGATTCAGCCTCCCCGGCCAGGGCCATGGCGGCATCCTGGTCAGGAAGGTCGATGCTGAAGGACGAGAGGGTGTCAGCCCCTGACATGGGGCGCAGCCTCAGGCTTCAGCGGCTTCTTCAGCGGGGGCTTCAGCAGCGGCGGCCGCAGCTTCCGCAGCAGCAGCAGCTTCAGCTGCCTTGGCTTCGGCAGCTTCTTTGGCAGCCTGCTTGGCGGCGGCTTCGCGGGCGGCAGCCTGTTTCTTCTGGCCGACCACCACGGAAGGACGCACCTTCTTCTCCACGAGACCACCGCGCTCGAGCAGGGTCAGCACGCTGTCGGTGGGCTGAGCGCCCTGAGCCAGGCGAGCGCGGATTGCTTCGGTGTCGAGGCGGGTCTCTTTGGTGCGTGGGTTGTAGAAGCCCAGCTCCTCGAGGGGGCGGCCATCACGGCGCGAGGTGCTGTTGCAGGCCACCAGGCGGAAGCTCGCTTCCCGCTTTTTACCGAACCGCTTCAGGCGGAGCTTGATCATCGTGGCCTTGCCTTGCTGACTGGATAAAGGGTGCGGGATCCGATCGAAAGCGGATTCACGCGCCAAACGACCACAATACTCTTCGGGGTGAACCCCCCTCAGAGTTCCCCGAATCCCTTGCGCTTCTTGGCCGGTTTGGGGGCTTTGGGCATGGCGCCGCCGCCACGGCCTGGCATGCCACCACCCATGCCACCCATTCCGGGCATCCCGGGGAAGCCGCCCATGCCGGGGAAGCCACCGCCCATGCCAGGCATTCCAGGCATGCCGCCGCCGCGGGTCATCTGCTGCATGAAACCGCGCATCTGCTGGAAGTTCTGCAGCACCTTGTCCACATCCGCCGCGGTGTGACCGCTGCCGCTGGCGATGCGGCGCCGGCGTGAGGGGTGGGCAGCCAGCAGATCCGGGTCGCGGCGCTCGGCTTCTGTCATCGAGCAAATCATGGCCTCAATCTTTTTGAGCTGCTCTTCGCCCTGCTTGAGCATGCCGTCGTCGATCTTGTTCATGCCGGGGATCAGCTTCATCAGCCCCCCCAGCGAGCCCATGCGCTTGATCAGGCGCATCTGCTGCACGAAGTCCGAGAAGTCGAAGGTGGCTTCCTGGAGCTT
>Ga0078894_10002774_pt1 | contig 13253 bp, 3 predicted proteins | sample LauGreSu1BDMLBSD_2_FD_67506 | JGI IMG/M metagenome (GOLD analysis project Ga0078894, IMG submission 67506) | Freshwater lake microbial communities from Lake Michigan, USA - Su13.BD.MLB.SD (version 4) (version 4) | ecosystem: Environmental > Aquatic > Freshwater > Lake | place: Lake Michigan, USA...
GGCAAAGCATACCAGTTAGTACTAGATGGAATTAGCGGAAGCTATAATATAAACACTACTGCTAGTTGGACTGGGACTAATCCTCAAACAGTTACAACTACTAACGACGGTCTTGTTGACGGAGTTTATGATGTAAGCTCTATTAGATTTGATCAAAAGCGTTGGAAAGATCTATGGGTTCAGAATCTGTTTGCTGACAGCATTACTGCAGGCGACATTGTTGTTGATAATATTAATCTAGCACTACGCCCTGGCAACATGTATTTTGTCAGCACTAACGGTAACAATGCCAACAGCGGTGATCATCAAAATGATCCATTTTTAACGCTTGAATATGCACTGTCAGTTGCTACATCTGGCGATACTATCTTTATCTATCCAGGAACATACTTAGAAACGTTTCCACTGACAGTTCCAGTAGGTGTTACAATTCGCGGCGAAAGCATTCGTTCAGTTATCATTGAACCAACTATTGCAACCATTGACAAAGATGCATTTTTGTTAAACGGTGAAACTACAGTTGAAGATTTAACAATTACTAACTATAGATACAACGCAGTAAACGATACGGGCTACGCATTTAGACTAGCAACTAATTTTATAGTAACTACTCGCAGTCCTTACATTAGAAACGTTACAGTTATCAGTAAAGGTAGCGTAACTAGTGTTAGTGATCCTTACGGATTTAACAGCGACGATGCAGGCAAAGGTGCATTAATTGACGGTAGTGTAGCAAACGCTCTGAGTAAAGAAGCCAGTATGCTGTTCCACAGCGTGACATTCTTTACACCAAATCAAGAAGCATTGAGCGCAACTAACGGTGCTCGTATTGAATGGTTAAACTGTTTTACATACTTTGCTGACAAAGGCATTTATGTTTACAACTCTTTAAGTCCTTTAGGATTTGCAGGTGTAGGTAAAACTCGTATTAAAATTACTAACACTACAGGTACATGGACAGTCAGCGATACCTTAAGATACTATGACGTTGATGGCACTACTATATTAGCTGAAGGTGTTATTGAAAGTATTGATGGAGATTTTTATAACATTGCTGGTCGTGTATTAGGTTTTGAAACCCCAGCAGACCGAACTCAAAAGACTGTAGTTGTGCATGGAGATGCACAATTATCAACAGCACAAAAGAAATTTGGTACTGCCAGTCTAGCATTAGACGGCACAGGTGATTATCTATCAGTAGCTAGCCAACCAGATTTTGGATTTGGTACTGGAGATTTTACAATTGAATTCTGGGTTTATAGAAATAATAATACATTAACAGAAGGATTCTTAGATTTTAAAACTGCTAATCCTCAAGTTACTCCTAACATTTATGCAGTAGGTAGTAACTTATATTATTTTACAAACGGAAGTGTTAGAATAACAGGTACTTCGGCCTTGCCATTAGCTAACAATTGGTACCATATTGCTGTATCTAGAGTTAGTGGCAACACATATATGTTTGTTGATGGCGTTCAAGTAGGTAGCACATATGTTGATACAAATAATTACATTACTACACAAGTAACTATTGGTAACAATTATGTTTATACAGCTGGATTAAACGGCTACATGGACGATTTACGTATCACTAAAGGTCTAGGTAGATATACTTCTAGTGGATTTGTTGTTCCAACTAGTGCGTTTACTGGAGATACAGCTACAGTATTATTGCTACACTTTAACGGGCTAAATGGTAGCACTGCAATAGTAGATGATGGTGTAACACTTCAAGATTTAAGAACAACATCAGGCGGTACAGCTAGTGTAATTGACTTTGCTGACTACTCAGACTTTGGAGCAGAAATACGCTCAATTGGTTCAGCTTGTGTTTATGGTAACTTTGGTGTCTATGGTGACGGTGTTGGTGTTATTGCTTATCTAATAGGACAAAACTTAGCCTACATAGGTAATGGTAAATCTACTACTAACGACCCTAATACTGTTATACAAGCAAATGAAATTGTAGAAGCTAACGGTGCAAAGATTTACTATCAATCAGTTGATCATAAAGGCGACTTCCGCATAGGTGATTTGTTCTATGTAAATCAAGAAACAGGCGAAGTAACTTTTAGTAACAGTAATGTTACTATTGGTACAAGTTTAACATTTGACGACGGTGCAGGGAACGTAACTTATATTGATGCTAGTAAGATTGAAACTGGTGATTTTAGAATCAGTGGCAATACTATTGAAACAGTAACTCAAGATTTTAACATTCTGTCTGCACTGAATTTAATTAATTTACAAAGCAATGTAAACATTACAGGTAACTTAGATGTAACAGGTGATGTTACCATTGGCGGCAATATTACCATTGGTGACCAATCAACAGACACGGTTAGTTTTGTTGCTGGCGTAAACAGTGACATTCTGCCTAACAATCCGCTAGGCGTGCCAGTTTACAATTTAGGCACAGTTAGTCAACAATGGTTAAATTTATACTCATCACAAATAACTATCTCTGATGTACAAATTGACACTAATGTTGTTCGTACAACTGCTACAGATACAGATTTAACACTACAGGCAAACGGAACTGGAAGAATCTATATTCCGTCAAATAACCTACAGATCAGTCAAAATCTAACTGTTAACGGCACAACTAATCTAGCAGACACTAACATCGGTACAGTGGGCACTCCTGCAACTGTTACACATATTGGCAACGTTACACAAACTGGTAACCTAACACAAACTGGTAATATTGATCTAACTGGAACACTTACTACTAGCGGATACGCACAATTTACAGACATACGTATCGAGTCTAATGAGTTAAAAACAACTCTGTTAAACAATGACCTAACGTTAACTGCTGCAGGTTCTGGTAAAATATATATTCCATCAAACGATGTACAAATTGATCAGAATTTAACAGTTACGGGTTATATTGATGTAACAACACTAGACGTAGATACTACAATCTCTTCAGATGCATTTACCACTGGTGATATTGTAATAGATAACAACACAATCTATACTACACTTAGCAATAATAATTTAGTATTACAAGCAGCAGGTACAGGTAAAATTTATGTACCAAACAATGATGTACAGTTTGATCAAAACTTAACTGTCGACGGCACTACTAACTTAAAAGATACTACTATTATTGGTACTGTAACACATACTGGCAACGTTACACAAGTAGGTGATTACACACAAAATGGTAGCACAGAAATTACAGGTACACTAACAGTTGGATCAACAGCACAGTTTCAAGACATTAAAGTTGATGCTAATGTTATTACTACAACCATTGGTAATAATAATCTAGTACTAGAAGCTGCAGGAACTGGCCGAGTTATAGTACCATTAGATGATGTAGACATTGCACAAACATTAACTATCACTGGTGCCACTGGTACTACAACAATTAACAATACTGGTACAGTTACTTCAGGAACATTTACCACTGGCGATATCAGCATCAGCGGAAATACTATTCAAACTACCGTAGGCAGCAGTAATTTACAACTACTAGCAGCTGGTACAGGTTATATTCAATTAGAACAGTTCGATGTTCAAGAAAATGAAATTAGAATTAACACTGGATCTGACCTAACGTTGACTCCAAACGGCACTGGTATTGTTACTATTAATTCAACACAGAGTATTAAGATTCCAGTAGGAGCTAACGCTGATCGTCCTGCAGCACCTGTAGCAGGTATGATACGTTTTGATACTGACTTAACTCGTTATGAAGGTTATAATGGCACAACTTGGGTTAGACTAGATGGAGTTGAAGATGCAGATGGTAATACAAAAATTACAGCAGAATTAACCCCTGGTGCTAATGATAATACTATTAGATTCTACACTGACGGAACACAGGTAGCAGATCTTACATCTACTAGATTAAATGTTAGCAACATAGATATCGGTGCTGTTAATATTAACAGTAATGTTATATCAACAACTACAACTAATACTAATTTACTACTAAGTCCTAACGGGACAGGGCAAGTTCGCATTGGTAATTTTGCATTTAGTAGCAATATTATCTCAAATACCGTAAATAACAGTGTAACAGTAATAAGTCAAACTGGCGACGGTTATGTTAAAATCAACAGCACTGGTGGATTTGTAATTCCAGTAGGACGTACAGATCAACGCCCAAGTGTCTACGATACTGGCATGATGAGATTTAACACTACCGATCAACGAGTTGAAATTTGGAATGGAACAGCCTGGGTAGGTGTGGCGCAAGGTGGAGCAGGTGGTGGAGTAACACAATCAGAAGCCACTGACATTTCGATTCTCAGCGCAATTATATTTGGATAAAGAACATGGCATCATATTTTAGAACAAAAGTAGCAAAAGATATAGGAACTGCGGCAGTAGATGTACTGGAAACAGTTAGCAATAATAGATTTACAGTTATTGGCTGCAATCTAGCCAATACAACAACAGATGCTGTGTCAGTAGATATTACAGTAATTGACGCGACGGCAGTTGAAGCATACTATATAAAACAGTTGATTATTCCTGCACACTCTTCTGCTAAAGTTATCACTAACGGTGAAAAATTAATTCTAGCAGAAGATTGCACATTGAGAATTGTAGCAGATACTCTTGCCAGCATTGATGCTGTTATCAGTTATGCAGAAATTATATAAGGATAACTTATGAGTACTAATTACTTTTTTGGAAGAGACGCAGCAGAAATATTAGGAGGTAATCCTAGGTATTTCTATGGCTTACGTAGAACTGATAACGGTGAATTATTTTTAGCTAAGGTTGATCAAACGTCACCTACAGACAGCGTACAGATTAATGTGCCAGGTAATTCTTCAGGTAACTATACAAACTTTGATGCGGGGCAAGATTTCTACGAAGGTAGAGATGTTTATCATAATTTAGTTTTTGAAAATTTAAATTACGAACAATATAAATGGGATGATAGAAGCGTATACTATTACATTAATGACGAAGGCGAGCTAGTAGTTCGTATTAATCAAAAATATACATATGACGAAAACTCGTCTTCAGATGGATTAGGACAATAAAATGGCAGAATTTAGACTCGACAGGATTAAATTTAGATGGATTGGCGTATGGAACGGCGATCCTGATGCAACATATATTAAAGATGATGTTGTTATATTCAACGGTAAAACATATGTTTGTTTGATTGGACACAGCCCGTCGGGATTTTTCTATGACGATTTAACCCCGATAGTTCCTGCACATGAAACATCTATACCTAAGTGGGAATTAATGTTCGACGGGCAATTATGGAAAGGTAATTGGTCGCCTAACACTGCATACACCGTTGGAAATATTGTAAAATATAACGGCTATGTATATCGCTGTATTGAACCACATTCATCTCCCATCAACCCTAACTTAGGTATTCAGGCAGATATATTAAAATGGGAAGCAGTAGCTAAAACATCAAATTGGACTAATCAATGGGCTGTTAATACCTACTATGATTTAGGTGATATTGTCAGATATAACGGTTATACTTATATTTGTAACAGTCGCCATCGATCATCAAGCACAGCTTCATTGGGTTTAGAAACAGATCAGTCAAAATGGACAGCAGTAAACACCTCACAAAGTTGGCAAGGAGACTGGGCTGTAGATACACGCTATCGATACGCTGACATTGTACGCTACGGTGGAAAAATATATCAATGCGTGATTGGTCATACTAGCGCAGAAACAGACGAATTAGGACTAGAAGCAGACTCAGCAAATTGGGTTACTTACTTATCAGGTATAGAATACAAACACGACTGGGCAGAAGAAGTACGTTACAAAATTAATGATATTGTAAAATACGGTCCTACTCTATGGAGATGCATTGGAGACCATACATCTGATACAGGATTTACTACTAACAGTGCTGATTGGGAACCGTGGTTACCTGGGTTAACTTTTGATAGAGCATGGAATACTAACACTAATTATCAAAAGGGAGATATAGTTTTATACGGCGGATATGCTTATACTGCATTAACTAATAATGTAGGATCAATTCCTAGTGTAAATGACCTACTACAAGATACTGATGATTGGGAATTATTAAAGCAAGGATATAATCATCGTGGAGAATGGAACGCTGAGACACAATACTACCCAGGTGATGTAGTTAGAGTTCGCGGCTATTTGTATATTGCACTTTTAGATAGTATATTAACACATCCCGACAGTGGCAACTGGCAACTGTTGGTTCCTGGTAGTAATTGGCAAGCAGAATGGAATCCTGCTGTCGAATATTACTTAGGAGACGTGGTTACTTATGCCAGTACTGCTTACACTTGTATTGACAGACATCTTGGTACTACATTAAACTCAAGACCCGATCTTGATACTGTTAATAGTTATTGGATTGTACTTCTTCAAGGAACTCCAACGAATGTAATGACCAATCGTGGAGATCTTAAACAGTACGACACTGCTGATACACGTTTACCAATAGGTACAACAGGATATACATTAAAGGTTAATGAAACTCCTCAACCTGAATGGGCAAATTTTCAACTGGTTGAAAAAGTCTATTATGTTGCTACTAGTGGAGTTGACAGCGAAGACGCTGGTACTACATTAAACTCTCCGTTTAGAACTGTTAAATTTGCCTGCAATTTTATTCTAGCAGATGAAGCTGCTAGAGCACCTGCTACTATTTTTATTAAATCTGGAATATACGAAGAAATTCTTCCTATTAGTGTTCCAGCTAATGTAGCATTAGTTGGAGATGAATTAAGAACTTCGACTATTACCCCTGCTGCAGGATTTGAAAGTAATAACATGTTCTTAGTTAGAAATGCTAGCGGTATAAGAAATATGACGTTGCAAGGATTAAACGGTACATTGGGTGCTCCTAATGAGTACGGTACACGTCGTCCTACTGCAGGAGCATTTGTAAGTTTAGATCCTGGAAACGGCTCTGACGACGAAAGTGTTTGGATTACTACAAGAAGCCCTTATGTACAAAACGTTACTACATTTGGAACCGCCTGTATTGGAATGAAAATTGACGGGTCGTTACATGATGGTGGAAATAAATCTATAGTAGCTAATGATTTTACACAAGTTCTTAATGACGGTATCGGTTATTGGGCAGCATTTAATGGGTTGTCAGAACTAGTATCTGTTTTTACATATTTCTGTCACATTGGTTATCTATCTACAGACGGTGGTAGATTACGTGGTACTAATGGAAACAATTCTTACGGTTTATACGGAAGTGTAGCTGAAGGATTTAATCCTGAAGAAGATTATATCACAGCATCCGTTAATAATAGATCACAAGAAGCGCAAATTGATACAGTTCATACAACAGGATCGGAAATATTAGCATTTGCATATTCAAATGCAGGATTAACTTATACTAGCGCAACTAACACAATTGCTGGATCTGGTTACGATTTTGATGCAGGATTTGAAGAATTTAGAAATACAGCAATATATGAGATTAGAGCAACTGACTTAGATGGCAATAATTTCTATGGCGGCCTGAATTATCAATACTTGTTAAACTCAGCACAATTAGGTGATGATGTTTCCATCACCTTAGCAGCCGCTGATGTTACTGGAACTAATGAGTTATACGCAGGTCAGCGTATATTCATTACGGCAGGCGCTGGAATTGGGCAGTACGGTTACATTTCTTACTATGATGATGTAACAAAAGTTGCATCGATTAGCAAAGACATAGACGGCACACCAGGCTGGGAATCAATTTATCCAGGCACACCTATTGTGTCTGCACTTGATACTTCTACTAGATATAGTCTTGAACCAAGAGTAATCGTAGACGAACCAGCATTTAGTGTAAGTGTTGCTGCGTCGCCGTATTCAGTTACTGGACTAGCTTACGGCGACGGAGAATATGTAAGCGTTTCTTCATCAGGGTCAAGTGCTCATACTACAGATGGTGTAACTTGGGTAGGAAAAAATATCGGAGCTTCTATATCATATGTAACTGCTGCAGGAAGTAATTTTATTGCATTTACTAATAGCTCTACTAATACTATCTATAGATATACCGGATCATTATGGGAAAGTATTAACATTGGTGCAACAGAAATATGGTCATGTGCTGCATATGATTCAGTTAACAATTATTTAATAGCAATAAGCACAACTAATATATCAAGTGTGTCTACAAATAACGGAAGTACTTGGGTAGCAGGAGGCGCACTAACACAATCTTCTTGTGTTGATATTGCAGCTAGTAGTTACATAGTTGTTGCTATTACATCAGGTAATACATTTACAGTGTCTACTGACAATGGAACAACTTGGTCAAACGTTACAGTTCCATTATCTCGCACTTGGAAAAGTATTACATACGGTAACGGAAGATTTGTAGTAGTAGGAGATACTACTGATACATTATACAGTTTTAATGGAACTACATGGTATCAAGGAACTATCAACCTTGCGTCAAGAATTTGGTCTAAAGTTAGATATGCTGGCGGATTATTTCTTGCAGTAAATGCTACAGACAACAGAATTGCTACAAGTCAATGCGGAAAGACTTGGAGGGTGTCTACTAAATCTGGAACAAATAAACAATTTGTAGATACTCAACCATACGTACATTTAGCAGCAGGAGAAATAAATGGAGTTCCGACTTGGTTCTCAGCTAATGATAATACAGCTGGCGTAGGTATTGTAAAAACAGGAGCAACTGCAGTAGTAAGAGCAATTGTTACTTCTAGTAGAATTCAAAAGTTTTTAATATACGAACCAGGTAGCGGATACGAAACAACACCAACAGTTACTATAACAGACAATGCCAACACAGAAGAAGTAACATTTTTAGTAAGATTAGGCAATGGTGTTTTATCGCAGCCAGTGTTTTATAATAGAGGATTAGGATACGTTAGAGCAACCGCTACAGTGTCAGGCAACGGTTATGCAGACATTTTTCAAAATAGTGGAATATTATATGTTAACAATTTAAGTAGATTGCCAGGACCTGGAGATAACTTAGAAATTAATGGGATCACTGATGTAGTTTATAAAATAACAACCATTGACACTGTTACTGGCACTGCCCCAAATTTCAGTGGTAGAATTACTATCACCCCAACTATTGACAGAAGTAAAGCACCTATACATGCTGCCGATGTTACTATTCGACAAAGTTATAGTCAAGTGCGTCTAACAGGACACGACTTCTTAGATATCGGAACTGGAAACGTTTCTCAAACACAATATCCTGATCTATATTTAGAAGGATTTAATCAAATCAACGAACCTCAACCATTTAATGAAGTTGTTGAAAATGGAGGTGGACGTGTATTCTACACAAGTACTGATCAAGACGGTAACTTCCGAGTTGGCGAGCTGTTTAAAGTTGAGCAATCTACTGGTATTGTTTCAGTTAATGCCAGTTATTTTGATCTAACTGGGTTAACTGAATTGAGTTTAGGTGGAATTCAAGTAGGTGGAACCGCAGTAGTTGTTAGAGAATTCTCTAAAGATCAAAACTTTACAGCAAATTCTAATAGCATAGTTCCTACACAACGTGCAATTATTGCATATCTAACATCTAGAATTTCTAGCGGTGGAGCAGATGCCGTTACTAACGTACTAATTGCTGGCCAAGTTAGAGTTAGTAGCAATAATATAACAACCACTTCTGGACTTCCTATAACAGTAATTCCAAAAGTTAAAATTGACGGCGGGACTGATGGCAAATATCTGTCCACTATGTATTACGCATTTGGGTCCATGGTGGGCTAATTGATAAATAGATAAAGCGAACGGAGTTCTTTAATGGCTGAGTTTAAATTAGGTAGAATACGATTTATTTGGAAGGGTGATTGGAGCCCTACTACTGTTTATTACAAAGATGATATCGTTAGAAATGGCGGTAACACTTACGTATGTGTTTCTGGTCATACCAGTGCAGCAGAATTTCCTATAAATTCAATTAAGTGGAACAAAATTTCAGACGGTCAGGTATGGAAAGATGGATGGTTACCTAATACTTACTACAGTCAAAATGACATTGTTAAAAATGGCGGATACTTATACATTGCTAACACTGCTCATACCAGTGCTGCAACAGAAGCATTAGGTCTCGAGGATGCACAACATGTAGAAATCACCGGAGTAAGTATTACTGGAACAGCTGGTCAATTTTCATGCGCTGCTACAGTTTTAGACATAGATACTGCAATTATTGTATCTGGTACAACTTTTTCAAGTGGTAGTATTGTTGGATATTCAAATCCAACAACTTACTATGTTATTGAAACAAATGGCACTACAACATTTACATTGTCTGAAACTAAAGGCGGCCCAGCTGTAGTAACAACTGTATCAACAGGTACAATCAATGATATTACATTCACAACTAGTTACTGGGATCTATTTGCTGAAGGATTTAATTACACAGGCGACTGGGGTATTGAGCAACGTTATAAAATTAACGACATTGTAAAATACGGCAGTTCAGTTTATATTTGTACAACTCAGCATACAAGTGCAGCAACATTTGCTCTTGGCTTAGAAAACGAACAAAATGTAGAAATTACCAATGTAGTTATTGAAACTACAGCAGGGCAATTTTCATGTGACGCTACAATTTTAGATATCGGTTCTGCTATTAATATATCTGGCGCTGCTTTTTCAAGCGGCAGTATTTTAGGATATTCAAATCCTACAACTTACTATGTTATTGAAACAAACGGCACTACAACATTTACATTGTCTGCAACAAGAGGTGGTCCGGCTGTAGTAACAACAGCTTCGACAGGTGCGGTAGCAGATATTGTATTTGAACACAGTAAGTGGGATTTATTTGCAGACGGATTAACATGGAACGATATCTGGACTACTAGTACTCGTTTTAAACGTAATGATGTAGTAAGATATGGCGGTACATTATACATTTGTACTGAAGGCCATACTAGTGCTGCAACAGCCGCATTGGGCCTTGAAGCAGATCAAAGCAAATGGGATTATGCACACAAAGGTATAGAATTTAAAGGCAATTTTGCTTCGACAACTCGTTACAAGATTAACGACGTTGTAAAATTTGGTGGCGGCCTATGGATCTGTGTAGAGTATCATACTAGTCAGACCTATCTCACAGACGATGAATCAAAGTGGGAAATTTTTGTTGATGGATTAGAATTTGAAGATTCTTGGTTAAACACTACTCGTTATCAGCCAGGTGACTTTGTTACTTACGGCGGTTATAGCTATGTGGCAAAAACTAATAATTTAAATGCAATTCCTACAGCTAGCTCATCAGACTGGGATTTATTCACTACTGGATTTAGATTTGTAGGCGATTGGGATATTGGAACGGATTATCTAGTAGGCGATGTTATTAGAATTAGCGGATACACATATCTATGTACTGATGATCATACTGGTCAGCGTCCGCCAAATGTATTATACTGGCAGCGCCTAAATTCAGGATTTGTGTGGCAGGATGCATGGACTAACGGTGATACTTATAACATAGGCGATGCTGTCAGGTACGGTGATAATAGTTATCTATGTATTGCAAACCACACAGCAGATCAAGTTACCCTACAAAATCGTCCAGATCAAGATGTAACTGGTCTAGCATGGAATATTTTATCAGGTGGTGCTGAATCTGGAAACATGACCACCCAAGGTGATCTAGTTTATTACGGCGGCGCAGGCCCTACTCGTTTACCTATTGGTGAACCAGGACAGATTCTAAAAGTTAACTCAGCAGGCAATGCTCCAGAGTGGGAATTCTTTGGTGCTATTAATAATGTATTTTATATCTCAGGCGATCGTGGAGTAGATCTACCTGCACCTGGATATGGTGTTACACTTGACCGTCCGTGGGCAACAATCCGTTATGCTGCAGAACAAGTTGAAGCAGGCGCTATTAGATATAATGCAAAAACATTACTACAACTAAACAGAAGTTTTATTCAAGCAGAAGTTGTTAATTATGTTACATGGAATATTGCTAACCCAACAGGTATCTGGGTGGGATTTGTTAACGATGATGTTACAAAATGTGCAAGAGACATTGGTCAAATTTTAGATGCTATTACATGGGATATATCACATGGAGGCAATGTACGCACACGCGAAGCAGCATTAAGTTATTTTAGCGGCGGTAATATCACCGCAACAAACGCAACCTATGAGCCAACAACTGGATTATTAACTATTACGTCAGCAGCACACGGATTATCAAATGGTAATACTGTACGACTAGCACAAGGCTCATTAACATTTACCTGCGCAAGTGATGGTAATACTGTGCCTTATAGCTACCCTAGACCATCTGACCCAGCAAATGCACAAAATTTACTAGTTTCTAATGTAACGTTGAATACATTTACAATTAATGTAGGTATTTCAAGTGAAACATCTGCACACACGTTTGTTAGTGCTACTGCAAATGGTATAACAAAATCTGGAACTGCATTAATTGCAGCCATTGCAGATGAAGATGATCAACTAGTTGCATCAATTAATTATATGGTTACAGTAGTAGATTCAGTATTATCAAATCTAGTGCCTGCTACAAACTATCAAACACTGAATGGAGTAGGATCTCCAATAACACAAGTTATAGATATCTCTTATTCAGAAGAACCTGATGCACAACCGCTAGTAGCGTCATTAGCGAACATTATTACTTCTGCAGTTACAGCAGGTGTAAGTACAGGTATTCCTACAACACGAGTTGGTAACACTACTCTGTTTGTTAAGACAGGTACATTTGAAGAAGTACTACCAATTATTATTCCTGCTGAGACAGCAATTGTTGGTGACGAACTACGTTCTACAAGAATCGTAGCAGCTGGTAGTTTTGTAAGCTCTGCTGATACACCTTATAGTTTATCAGCACTAGCTAGACTAAAAGCTGTTATTGGCCTTGCTATTACATCACCTGGTACGATTGTTAAGACTACTGGTAATGCATTAGATCCTGTTACTACACGACCTGTAGGATCAGTAGGCGCATTCACTGCTGCACTAGACCTAGTTCAAGATATTATTGACTACATTGATTTTTATATCAATGCTAGTGGCGCTGCTCCTACAATGACCGGAACAGTTACTCCTAACACTTCAACAGATTACACATATGCAGTAGAATCATTAGAAGCTAATAGAGAATTCTTAAAAGCAGAAATTAATGCGTATATTGCATTTACATTTAGTGGATATGTATACGACACTGCAGCATGTGCAAGAGACGTTGATAGATACATTGATGCTATTAAATACGATTTAATCTACACTGGTAACTATCGTTCATTACTAGCAGCAAGATA
>Ga0078894_10002775_pt1 | contig 13252 bp, 12 predicted proteins | sample LauGreSu1BDMLBSD_2_FD_67506 | JGI IMG/M metagenome (GOLD analysis project Ga0078894, IMG submission 67506) | Freshwater lake microbial communities from Lake Michigan, USA - Su13.BD.MLB.SD (version 4) (version 4) | ecosystem: Environmental > Aquatic > Freshwater > Lake | place: Lake Michigan...
CCCGCAGGTGCCTTGTAATAGTTCACCTCTGGATATCGCGGATCTGGTTCACCAAACGACAAAACTGTTGGTGCTTCCGTGCGTCGGCGCATTAACAATTCTTGTTGTAACGCTTGTTCTGTGAACTGTTGCAATTCAAGATCAATTGTCATCTGAATGTCGTTACCTGGGATGGCCTCTTTGCGCTCTAGCTGGCGAAGAAAACGACCACGCGAATCAACTTCGTACTTCACGTAGCCAGGAGTGCCGCGAAGTACTGCTTCGTACGTTTGCTCTAGACCAAACTGACCAACTCGCGCGTCTGGGTCATATCCCAGAGTGCGGTAATAGTTTTCAGATTTTTCACCGGCCGGAATTGCTCCGAGAAAACCGACAACATGACTAGCTACTGGAGCAAAGGGGTACTCGCGGCGCCACTCTTCGCGAACGTCAACGCCTGGATAGTCCTCACTGCGTTCGCGAATATAAACAGCTAAGTCTTCAGAAATGTCTTCCTTCAACGGAAGCGGCTGCAACTGGTCGTATCTCTTAGATACGTAACGGTCTTCCAATTGCGTCACCGACATATTCAATGCACCGGACAACCGATTCCACATCTGTTGACGCGACAGTGGCTTTGCAATAACTGCTCGTTCAATTGTGAGCGTGAGAATTCTTTCATTGTCCGCAACGATTCGGCCCTTGACATCGAAAATTCGACCGCGCTCTGGCTGAATCTTGATAGTTCTCGTACGAACTTCGCGAACCTTGATCTCTAAAGCAGGCGCATCTACTGCTTGAAGAAACCACAAGCGAATACTCAGCAAACCCACAAGAGTGCTTGCAACAATGACAAGAACTGTGAGTCGTGAGATGGTGCGCCCGCCAACCATTTATCGCTCCGGTGCAGGATCTCGTAGGGCCCAACGACACAACAACTCAACGGGGACACTGAAGATGGCGTTGAAAGCGGCAACCACTAAAGCAACCGTGAAGATATGAAAGGTAAGAACACCTTCTGCCCCTGTCACCGTGAAGGCAAGCGGTAACAAAATCATTCCCACGGCACTTGCGCCACTTGCTACAAGACTGCGAGACCACCACGTGGACTCATGCACAAATGAATGCGCCAAACCAGCGAGATATGCCACAAGAGCAAACACTGCTGCGCACAAACCAAGTGGCGTGGTTAAGACAAAGTCGTACAACAAACCAACAATGAACCCTGCCACGGCGCCAGTGGTAGAGCCTTTCGCAAGACCGCATGAAGCGGCAAGCAACAACATGACCTGCAGACACACACTGAACGGTCGCATCTCATTAAAGATTGTTGTCTGTAACGCGAGGAAGAGCAGACCAACAAGAACAAGACGCGTGTAACGGTTCTCGGCAAACTGGAGAAGTGCGTCCATTACGGCTCCGCGGGGCGTTCTGTAATTGGCTGATACAACAACACGCGTACAAAGTTCAGGTTGCTGAGATTCGCAGACAACTTCACCTCAAGAATTGGACCCAATGTTCCAGTTCTCTTCACCACTTTGCTAACAGTTCCAACAACAATGTCTGGTGGTGCCAGCGATGTTGCACCACCAGCAGTAATAACTGGTGACCCGATTGCAACAGCACCAAAGCGTGGTTGGTTCTCAATGAATCGAACAACCGGGCTCTTTGCCAAACCTCGACCCTCTAAAGCACCGGTCTCACGCAATGGCAGATCTGCCCCGGGAGGAACAGTGATTTGCGTATTCGTGTTCTGGCCTGGCTGATTAGGTCCTGCAGTTCCTGTAGGAGATGTAACACCCGGCGCAAGAGACGACGTTGTCACAGGAATGGTGGAACCAGGAGTGAAGCCCTTGATGGTTGAGGTTGTGGTTCGAGGCACCGTTGTTGTGGTTGTCGTTGTAGTTGTGGTTGTCGTTGTGGAGTCGGTAGACGAACCAGGAATTGTGGTTGTTGTTGTAGTGGGCGGTGTGTTCACCACTTTCACAGACAACGAATACGCGGGATCCGTTAACAACATGACAACAGCACGCTTGTTGTACACGTTTGTAATTTTTCCAATCATGCCTGCAGCGTTAAGAACTGGCATTCCCACCTTGATGCCGCATTCAGACCCTCTGTTGATTTCAACAGTCTGCGAAAAGTTCGAAGGAGACTGACCAACAACTTGTGCGGTACACGATGAGATTCCGGCCAATGTTGGCAAACCGTTCAACGCAAGTAGCTCTTGTGCCTCGCGAACGGTGGCAATCGCCGCAATGTTGGCGCCCTGACCGTAGGCAACCAAGTCACGAAGACGGCGATTCTCTTCTACAACGTCGTTGTAATGAGTAATTCCGTGCCACGTGTTTTGAATTGGTCGAGTGACAACACGAGTGGCGCTCTCAATGGGGCGAAATAAAGTCCCAAACGCCGAGCGCGCACCATTAACAACAGAACTTCCACGCAAATCAAGAGTGATGAGAAGCACAGACGTCAGCGTGAGCAGCAAGATTGCTCGTCGCCGTGTAAAGGTTGAACCCATCACGGAAATACGTCTACGACTGATCGAGTCCTGGAGAGGACATCATTCCGCGCATTGCTTCAATGTTTTCAAGTGCGCGACCTGAACCAATAGCAACCGCGTACAACGGATCGGGAGCCACATAACACGGCATGCCTGTTTCGTGATGAATTCGTTGCGTGAGACCAGTTAACAGTGCCCCACCACCAGACAGATAGATGCCTCTATCCATGATGTCGGCAGCCAATTCCGGAGGCGTTCTGTCGAGAGTTGACTTCACAGCATCAATCATTGCAGCAACCGGTTCAGCGATGGCGTCGCGAACCTGGTCTGACGTGATCTCAATGGTGCGAGGCAATCCAGTAACGGTGTCTCGGCCACCCACGTCTGCTGTGAGCTCTTGCGACAACGGCCAGGCCGATGCCATTTGAATCTTGATTTCTTCGGCAGTGTTAACGCCAATGTCTAGACCAAACTCGGTGCGTACGTAAGCAACGATTGCATCATCTAACTCGTCGCCAGCTACACGAACACTTTGCGCAACAACAATTCCGCCAAGCGAAATAACAGCGACTTCTGTAGTGCCACCACCAATATCAACAATCATGTTGCCACTTGGCTCGTGTACGGGGAGATCTGCACCAATCGCTGCCGCCATTGGCTCTTCAATGATATGCACAGGCCGACGTGCGCCCGCATACTCCGCCGCATCTTGAACAGCACGTTGTTCAACACCAGTAATTCCCGACGGAACACAGATCACCATGCGCGGCTTGCTCCAGCGACTTGTGGTGATTCGTTGAATGAAATAGCGCAACATCTTTTCGCACACATCGAAGTCGGCAATGACGCCGTCTTTCAACGGACGAATAACTTCAATGTTCTTCGGCGTACGACCAAGCATTCGCTTGGCTTCCCAACCAACAGCAACAGGGCGCCCATCGCGCATGTCGATTGCAACCACCGACGGCTCGTTCAAGACAACACCCTGACCGCGCACGTACACAAGCGTGTTTGCCGTGCCGAGGTCGATGGCAATGTCACGACCGATTGCCAGTGGGTTATTGCGACTCATGAAAACTCTCCCCGACCAACTGGCGAACCAAATGGTCTGTGGAAATGGTAACGACCCTCGCCTTAGAGAGCGGGGAAGAAAATTCCAAGTTCGCGAGCCGCAGATTCAGCCGAATCGCTTCCATGGACAAGATTTTCCGTGAACAAGGTGCCGAAATCGCCGCGAATGGTTCCAGGGGCAGACTTTGCTGGGTTGGTGGCGCCCATCATGGTGCGAACAATTTCCCATGTGTCTTCTGGGCCTTCAACTGCCAATGCCACCACTGGACCGCGTGCCATGAACTGAACAAGTTCACCGTAAAAGCCTTTGCCCACATGCTCTTCGTAGTGGCGCTCCAAGATGGCTGCGTCGAGGGTGCGAAGTTCCATGGCAACGAGACGAAGTCCCTTGTTTTCGAAACGGGAAAGAATGGCGCCGACGAGACCACGTTCGACAGCGTCTGGCTTCAGGAGGACGAGGGTGCGATTAGACATTCCGACAGGCTACGGGCTGTGGGCCAAATAGGGCCCGTATTCGGGCGAATCCCTTTACGGAAGCACTTTGCGCAAATGTGAACGAGCACTTCCCACCACATACAGGGACCCAGCAATCAAGATGGCATCGTCGCCCGTGGCATCGGCCAAGGCCACATCACAGGCCCTCTCCACTGTGTCCACGGCCTGGACATTTGCGCATCCCATTTCGAGAGCAACATTTGCAATCTCCCGGGCTTGGCGAGCACGTGGCGATGGTGCGGTGCAGCAAATAACCAATTCAAATTCATCGGCTTTCAAGGCCGACAAGGTATCCGTGAGGTCTCGACCACCAAGAGCTCCGACAATGAGAATTCGTCGTCCGTGTGGATCGAAGTCGTCAAAGAACACACTGGAGCACACATCTGCACCGGCGGCATTATGTGCACCATCGAGAATGACGAGAGGTTGATGCCCCACCACTTCAAAGCGACCAGGCATCGTGACCGTGGCCAAACCTTCCATCAACGTGTCTCGATCTAGTGCCCCTCCAAAAAATGCTTCGGTAGCAGCAATAGCAACCGCTGCATTCTCCCCCTGATGCCAACCATGAAGCGGCAAGAACAAATCGACGTAATCGGCATAACTGGTTCGCACGTGAAGTGAGCGGCCACCTAAAGCCAAATGATTTTCCATGACATCGAAATGTTCGCGACGAAATGCGATGCCAGCGTGTGGCTCATTTTCAAAGATGTGCCGCAAGGAATCGCGAGTCTCGCCGATGATGGCGACACTCTCGGGCTTAATGATTCCCGCTTTTTCCGTAGCGATGTGTTCAAGAGTTGGCCCCGCAAACTCTGTGTGATCGAGAGCGATGTTGGTAACTACTGAAACATCTGGCGACACAACGTTTGTGGCATCCCAGCGACCAAGCATTCCCACTTCAATAACCGCCACTTCAACAGCATCGTCAGAGAACCATCTGAACGCAGCTGCTGTCATGATTTCAAAATACGTTGGGCGAATTCCTGAAATTCCTTCTGCGTTTGCAATAGCTGCAACCGACTCTGCGAAATCTTCTTCATGAATTGGTTCACCATTTACAAGGATTCGCTCGCGAACGCTTTCCAGGTGCGGGCTGCAATAGGTCCCCACCTTGAGACCATGCGCCATCAACAGCTTCGTGATGATTTGGGATGTGGAACCTTTTCCATTAGTTCCCGTGACATGGATAACCCGATAATCCCGATGTGGATCCCCCAAAACACCTAACAACTGTTCAATGTTTGCAATTGATGGGTCTGTGATGCGGCCAGTCTTTTCATAAGAGGCATGCTCATCTAGATACGTGAGCGCTTCTTCGAAATTCATTTGAACCTCAGGATGCTGCGCGACGCTGACGCGGTGTGCGAACCGCGCCCTTTGACACAAGTTCTGGCATCGCCTTGTCTGTTACGCATTCTGCGGTAACAACAACTTTCGCAATGTCGGTGCGACCAGGCACTTCGTACATGACGTCCAGCAATGTTTCTTCCAAAATTGCGCGAAGACCACGTGCGCCGGTGCCACGAGTAAGCGCCAAGTCTGCAATTGCTTCCAAGGCGTCATCGGTGATTTCAAGTTCAACATTGTCGAATTCAAAGATCTTGATGTACTGCTTCACTAACGCGTTCTTTGGTTCGGTGAGAATGCTCATGAGTGCCGGCTTATCGAGCGCATGAACCGCACCGACCATTGGCAAACGACCGACGAACTCTGGAATCATTCCGAACTTCAACAAGTCTTCTGGCAACACCTGCGCAAAAAGTTCGCCAGGATCTTTGTCTGCTTTGGATTCAACAGTGGCGTGGAAACCAACTCCCTTGTGACCAATGCGTTGTTCAATAATTTGCTCGAGTCCAGAGAATGCGCCACCACAAATAAACAGCACATTCGTGGTGTCAATCTGAATGAACTCTTGGTGAGGATGCTTACGGCCACCTTGAGGCGGCACCGAGGCAACTGTTCCTTCAAGAATCTTCAACAGGGCTTGCTGCACACCTTCACCAGAAACATCGCGTGTGATGCTGGGGTTCTCTGCTTTGCGAGCCACTTTGTCGATCTCGTCGATGTAGACGATGCCCTGTTCTGCGCGCTTGACGTCGAAGTCGGCCGCTTGCAGCAACTTGAGGAGGATGTTCTCAACGTCTTCACCTACGTAGCCGGCTTCAGTTAACGCAGTTGCGTCTGCAACAGCAAACGGAACATTCAGCATGCGCGCCAATGTTTGAGCAAGGTGAGTCTTTCCGCAGCCAGTTGGCCCAAGCATGAGAATGTTGCTCTTTTGCAATTCCACTTCATCACGACGAATGCCCGTGTTTTGTTGCAGGTATTGCAAGCGACGGTAGTGATGGAATACAGCGACAGACAAGACCTTCTTTGCGCGCTCTTGACCAACGACGTACTCGTCGAGGAAGGCGCGGGTTTCAACAGGAGTTGGAAGAGTGTCGAGGCGTACATCTGAGCGCTCGCCAACTTCTTCTTCAATGATCTCGTTACACAGCTCGATGCATTCATCACAGATGTACACACCAGGGCCGGCAATGAGCTTCTTGACTTGCTTCTGTGACTTGCCACAGAACGAACACTTCAGAAGTTCACCCGTGTCTGTAAATTTGGCCACGAAGGCCCTCCCTCGAGATGTGAATCAGCGAATTGGACCGGAGCGGTCCGCAAGCTGACGTGAAGAAATCACATCATCGATAATGCCATACTCGAGGGCCTCTTGTGCTTCCAATACGAAGTCACGGTCGGTGTCGGCATGGATGCGCTCAATGCTTTGTCCTGTATGTGAGGCAAGGATTTCCTCGAGGAGGTCGCGCATACGAAGGATTTCCTTTGCGGCAATTTCAAGGTCGGTGACCTGTCCGTAGCCCACCTGGCCGTATGGCTGGTGCAAAAGAACACGACTGTGTGGCAGAGCCAAACGCTTGCCCTTCGTTCCAGCAGCCAACAGAACCGCCGCAGCTGACGCCGCCTGGCCAAGACAAATGGTGGCGATGTCGTTCTTGATGAACTGCATGGTGTCGTAAATAGCGAACAGCGAGTTGATGTCACCACCAGGGCTGTTGATGTAGATGTTGATATCGCGATCTGGATTTTCGCTTTCCAAGTGAATCAACTGCGCACAAATGAGGTTCGCGATGGTGTCATCAATTGGTGTTCCAAGAAAGATGATGTTCTCTTTCAACAAACGTGAGTACAAGTCGTACACGCGCTCGCCACGGCTTGTTGTTTCCGTAACGTTTGGAACGTAGTAATTCTGAAAATTCATTGCGCGAATCCTTGACTAGTCGTGGTCATGACCCTCGTGGTCATGGTCGTGATCGTGATCATGCTCACCCAGCACAGTATCGGTGCTCATCTCGTTTCCATTTTGGTCTACGTAAGTGACGTTATGGAGGAGCCATTCAAGGGCTTTTGACTTCTGCATCTGCGCTGCCAGGTCGGTGACGGCATCGTTCTGCTCGTACGCGCGACGAACCTTTGCGGTCTTTTCACCCACGCGAATTCCGATTTGCTCGAACTCGGCTTCCAGATCCTCGTCGGTGACGGTGAGGTTCTCTGCAATTGCTACTGCTCGCAATGCAAGGTCGACCTTCACTGCCTTCTCGGACTGAGTCTTCATGCCACCAATGAATGAGTCGGCATCTTGTCCGGTTGCTGACAACCACTGGTCGAGAGCAATGCCTTGTGCTTGGAATTGCTGCAAGGTGTTTTGTACTCGAGCCTGAAGGTCGTTATTCACCATTGCCTCAGGTGCTTCGATTTCAACAAGTTTTTCCAACTCGTCGGTGAGGCGATCGACAACGGTGCGACGCATTTGGTTCATGCGCATCTCTTCGTAGCGTGCACGCAATGCTGTTTTCCATTCTTCAATGGTGTCTGCGTCTGCAATGTTCTCTGCCACCCATGTATCGGTGAGTTCAGGAACTTCAAGTTCTTGAACGCGATTCACGGTGATGTTGAAGTCTGCTGATTCCTCAGTGCCGTTTGGAACTGCCGAGAAAGTAAGGGTGTCACCCTTCTTTGCGCCGGTGAGTTGATCGTCAAAACCAGGTGCAACCCAACCACGACCAACTTCATAGGTCCATTCGTCAACGTTCAAGCCTGGAACTGGCTCACCATTACGTGTGCCCTCGAGGTCGATAACAACGTTGTCGCCAACTGCAGCTGGACGGTCGACATCTACGAGTGAACCGAAACGACGACGCTCTGTTGCAATTGCTTCGTTGAGTTCTTCATCTGTCAACGATGGGTTAACCAACTCAACACGAAGACCTGCATAACCGGGAAGTTGAATTTCCGGACGCACTTCGCACACCGCTTCAAACTTCACTGGATACTCAAATGGTGGAAGTTCAGTGACACCTTCAGCGGCTGGTTCATTGTTGTTCAACAAGTTGACCTGAGGTTGAGCAATGAGGTCAACGTTGTGCTCGCGCACCGCCTTGCTGAGATATTCAGGAATGGCGTCTTGCAGCGCTTGGCCACGAGCGGCGTCTAGACCAATGCGAGCTTCCAAGATTTTGCGTGGCGCCTTGCCAGGGCGAAACCCGGGCAGGCGTACTTCACGAGCGATCTTGCGGAACGCGGCGTCGATGTTGCGGTCAAATTCGGCCTCGTCAACCTCAATGGAGAGCTTGACCATGTTGCCTTCTAGGGCTTCGAGAGTGCTTTTCACAGGGTTCGGAGTGTATCGGTTCGCCTTCCATGCTCACTTTCCCGCAATAATGGAGACATGACGCTTTGGAAGCCACACGCTCTCGCCAACCCTCACCAGGGCCAAATCAATCTGCGAGTAGGCGACAAAGTGGTTGCCAAAGACGGAATCGATGGTGCGCCCGAGGGAACACAGGGCAAAGTCATCTTGGCTAACGGATTCAATTGGCTTCGCTATCGCGTGCTGTTTGCCAATGGTGAAGAAATTGGTGACCTCGACCATCGCCACCTTGAGCCAATTGGTCGTACCGCAAAGCGCTTGGCTCGCGAAGCAAAGCGGGCCAAATAGTTCTCAGATTTGTCCGTCACCGATAGCGTATGACGGACACCACGGGGTGTGGCGCAGTTGGTAGCGTGCCTGGTTTGGGACCAGGAGGCCGGGAGTTCAAGTCTCCCCACCCCGACCAATTCGACTTGTTTACTAAGGGAATCGCATGTCTGCAGATCTCGACTCGGCTAAGTACGTTTCATTTGTTACGTATAAAAAAGACGGAACACCTGTTGCAACTCCAGTGTGGGTAGTTCCCTACGACGGTGGATACGCATTCACCACAGACCCCACCGCGTACAAAGTTCGCCGCATAAAAAACGATGCACGCGCCACACTCACCGTGTGCGACATGCGTGGCAAAGTCGCAGAAGGCGCAATTACACATCTCGGCAGCGCAGTGCTTCTGAACGATGGACAATCAAACGAGGTCGCGAAACTGGTCGCGAAGAAGTACTCCATTGGCGTGAAATTGTTGGGCGTGATGTCGCTAGTCAAGAAGATTCTTGGAAAAGGCAGTACAGCCGGCGACGCTGCCATCAAGGTCACCATTCACCAGTAGTTCGGGCCTAGACCCGCTCATTCAGAAGAAATCTTGGGATATCCCTAGGTTTTCCACAGGTTCTGTTGTACGGTGGAAACTCATTCATTTGTCCATGGGTACAAACCGGTATCTATGGCCCTTACAAGGGAGATACCCCCATGGACCCCCGTCCTGTTACTTTTGCTGACCTTGGCCTGCCCACGCCCCTGGTAGATGAGCTTGCCCATCAAGGAATTATCAGCCCATTCCCCATCCAGCAGGCAACTATTGCCGACGCATTGTCGGGGCGTGACACCCTCGGCCGTGGCCGCACCGGATCTGGCAAAACACTTGCCTTCTGTTTGCCAATGCTCACACGCTTGCACAACAGCGGTAACCATCGCGACCGCTACCGCCCACGTGCGGTCATCTTGGTGCCAACGCGCGAGTTGGCAAACCAAGTACGCGACGTCCTCGTTCCGTTGGCCGATGCACTTGGCATGCGCACAGCAACCGTGTACGGCGGCGTTAGCTACAACGGTCAAATCAATGCAATGCGCAATGGCGTTGACATTGTGGTTGCATGCCCAGGTCGTTTCATTGACTTAATGGAATCCGGCCAGATCGAACTTGATGCTGTTGAAGTCACCATCTTGGACGAAGCAGACCACATGGCAGAGCTCGGATTCTTAGAACACGTGACACGCATTCTGGAAAAGACTCCTCGCGAAGGTCAGCGCTTGCTGTTCTCGGCAACACTCGACCGCGGCATTGACAAACTTGTTCGCAAGTTCCTCAGCAATCCAGTTACACACGAAGTTGAGTCAAACGAAGACGATGAAGCAGCAATGACTCATTACTTCTTCCAAGTGACACAAGGAAATCGTTTCGACATCATTGCCGACTTGTGCGCAGCACCTGGTCGTTCACTTGTTTTCACACGCACCAAGCATGGCGCACGCAAACTCACTGCAGCACTCGTACAAGCCGGCGTGCCAAGCGTTGAACTGCACGGCGACCTGTCACAAGCTGTTCGTGCACGCAACCTTGCTGCACTCTCCAGCGGAAAAGTAGACACACTCGTTGCAACAGACATTGCTGCTCGAGGCATTCACGTTGACGACATTGCAGTTGTGATTCACGCCGATCCACCAGAAGAACACAAAGCTTTCCTTCACCGCTCTGGCCGTACGGCACGCGCCGGCGCAGAAGGCACTGTTGTCACAATGGTCACCGAGAACATGCGTCGCCATGTGAAGCGTCTTGCTCGCGATGCAGGTATTGACCCCATCACAAAGACAGTTGTTCTTGGTGACGAAATCCTCACCGACATTGCACCAGGTGAACGCACCAAGCGCGAGATGCCAGACATTGAAGAGCGCCGTCCACAAAATCGTGGCGGTTCACGCGGAGGACCACGTCGCCAAGGTGGACGCTCTGGCGGGCCTCGCCGTGAATATCGCGATCGCGATGATCGTGGCCCACGCTCGCGTGATGACCGCCCAGCACGTGATGACCGTCGTGATGATCGTCCACGTTTCGACCGTGACGACCGTGCACCACGTGGCCGTCGTGACGATCGTGCACCACGCGGTGGTGGCGAATTCCGTAATCGTGAGTTCCGTCCAGACGATCGCCCAGCACGCGACGACCGCCCACGTTTCGACCGTGACGACCGTACCCCTCGCGGCCGTGATGACCGTCGTGACGACCGGGCTCCTCGTAGCCGTGACGACCGCCCACGTTTCGACCGTGACAGCAAGCGCGATGATCGCGCCCCACGTTCACGTGACGACCGTCCAGCACGCGGACGCGATGATCGCCCACGCCGAGACGACCGCTCCCCTGGCGGCCCACGCGGAGCAAGCAAGAGTTCACGCCCTGGACCACGCGGTAACGCATCGGGTGGTCGCAAGAAGCCTGCTCGCAGTTACTAAAACTCTGTTCTAGTCGGCAAGACTGGAACAGTGCCTACAACAACTTCATTGGCAACGTCCGATGTCATCTATACAGCGCGACTGATTCGTACTGCTAATCCCTCACGCCCCACTGGAACTGCCATTGCAATTCGTGATGGGAAAGTGCTGTGCGTCGGAACGCTAGAAGAGTGCAAGTCATGGGGAATCACCAATGTTGACAACCGCTTTGCAGACAAAGTTCTCACTGCTGGATTTGTTGAAGCTCATTCGCATGTCATGAACGGGATGTATGCCCACATTCCATATGTGGGATGGTTCGGTCGACTCATGCCGAATGGCGAGTGGGTAGAGGGCCTGAAGTCCACCGACGAACTCACGCAACGAATTGCAACAATTGCCAAGTCCACACCTTCAGGAGAGCCAATCGTTGTGTCCGGGTTCGACCCGATTTATATGGACACTGAACGCCTGTCACGAGTTCATCTAGACGCAGCCACCACCGAACATCCCGTGTTCGTGTTTCATGCAAGCGGTCACCTTGCCACCGTTAATTCATTCATTCTCGACAAATACAACATCGGACCCGGTCACCCAGCGCCAGGTGTTGGCTTTGATGACGACGGACAACCAACTGGTGAACTTCGTGAACCACCAGCGATGGCTTTGGCATCAGATGAATACCGACACGTGGGGCGAATTGTTGCAGCACCAGATGTTCTGGAGCATTTTGCGCGGTCTATGCGAAATGCAGGGATCACCACTGCTACCGACTTAGGTGCACTTCTTCATCTCAGCGAAAAAGCATTTGATGCGACTTCTTCTGCAACTCAATCAGAAGATTTTCCAGTTCGAGTGGTATCCGCATCACGGGTTATTGGAAACGCCGGGGACATGGCCGAGTCAGCAATAAAAGTTTTGGCTGCACAAAAGAAGTCCAACGACAAACTCCACTTCCCTATCGTCAAGATGGTTCTTGATGGTTCAATTCAGGGTTTCACCGCCGTCATTGAATGGCCCACCTATTTCAGTGGCGACGATCATGGACAATTCCTGTTCCCACCAGAACAAGTTGTCGACTTTCTTCGACCATTTCATGAAGCGGGCATAGGCATCCACTGCCACTGCAATGGCAGTGCAACGTCTGGCGTCTTCATTGATGCGATTGAAACCTTGCTACGAGAAACACCATGGTTGGACCACCGACACACGGCCACACACGCGCAATTGATCACGCAAGCCCAAATGAAGAAGGCACGCAACTTAGGGATGTGTGCAAACTTCTTCGTAAACCACGTGTTCTTTTGGGGCGACCAACACCGCGACATCACCGTAGGGCCAGACCGTGCTCATGGAATGAACCCTTGCGCAAGCGCAGATCGAATTGGACTCTCCTATTCGTTTCACACAGATGCCCCCGTTACTCCACCTGGACATCTCCACACCATGTGGTGCGCAGTCAACCGCATCACTGCATCCGGACAGATACTTGGTGAAAACGAACGCATCAGCGTGGACCGTGCATTTCATGCAGTGACTATTGACGCCGCATACCAACTACATATGGATCACCTAGTTGGATCACTTGAAGTTGGAAAGTTTGCAGACATGACGGTGCTGGACGCTGATCCGTACGCAGTAGCTCCAGAATCAATCAAAGACATCAATGTGTGGGGAACCATTCTTGGTGGAGTTCCTCAACCACGTCCATAGGCCCAATGCCTTCTGCTCCGCCGATTCCTGTGGTCATCATTGGTGGCTATCTCGGCGCAGGG
>Ga0078894_10002776_pt1 | contig 13252 bp, 10 predicted proteins | sample LauGreSu1BDMLBSD_2_FD_67506 | JGI IMG/M metagenome (GOLD analysis project Ga0078894, IMG submission 67506) | Freshwater lake microbial communities from Lake Michigan, USA - Su13.BD.MLB.SD (version 4) (version 4) | ecosystem: Environmental > Aquatic > Freshwater > Lake | place: Lake Michigan...
CCGCAGGCCGCGTCAATGTCCTTGCCGCGGGACCGACGAACCTTGGCCACCACGCCCACCGCGTCCAGGGCCTTTTGGTAGGCCTCCAAAGCCGCTGGATCCGCTTGCTGAAAGTTCGGATCGCCAATGGCATTGTACTCAATCAAGTTCACCTTGCACGGCACTTTTTTACACACCTTCACCAGGGCAGCAATGTCTTCCGGGCCGTCGTTGATGCCCTTCCAAACCACGTACTCAAACGTGATCCGTCGTTTCGTAAGGCGGTACCAATGCTGCAAGGCCGCCACCACCTCTTCCACGGGAGACACCTCATTAATAGGCATCATGGAGGACCGCACTTCGTTCCGGGCGCTGTGCAAACTGACCGCCAGGTTGAATTTCACCCCTTCGTCCGCCATCTTCACAATCATTTTGGGCAACCCGACGGTGCTCAACGTGATGCGTTTGGGAGACAAGCCTAAACCGTCCGGCGCCGTGATCCGCTCAATGGCAGACAACACATTGGGATAGTTCAGCAGGGGCTCGCCCATGCCCATGAAGACGATGTTGGTGAGGGGTCTGCCAAATTCCTCCAGCCCTTGGCGGTGGATGGTCACCACCTGGTCAAAGATTTCCTGCGGTTCCAAGTTGCGCATGCGCTTCAGCTTAGCCGTAGCGCAAAACGCACAGTTTAAACTGCACCCCACCTGACTGCTGACGCAGGCGGTGATGCGCTTTTCCGTGGGAATCAACACACTTTCCACCACCAAGCCGTCGTGCAGCTGCACCGCGTTTTTGAGGGTGCCGTCCGAACTGCGTTGAACGGTGGCTAAGGACTGTTGCGGAAAGGAAAAATCCACTTCCAAACGTGCGCGCAGGGCCTTGGGGAGGTTGGACATGGCCTCAAAGCTGGACGCCTGTTTGGTCCAGAGCCAATCGTACACTTGGTCGCCGCGAAAAACCGCTTCGCCCGCCTCCTTCATCCACGTCCGCAGGTCCTCCCGGGACAGGGAACGAATGTCTTTACCGGTTGTCATTAACGGTTGGATTCTTTGGTTTCCGCACTGCTGGAGGGCGCCGTAGCGGCGCCGGGCAGCGACCGACTGTTGAACTCACCAAAGACCACGCGGTTGCCTTGGAAGGAAAAGAGCACGGCATCCCCCTGGGTGCCGTTGAAACTACGAGAATACCGCGGCATGGGACGGAAGCGTCCTTTGCGATTCACCTGGAGGACGTGGTAGTGCAGTTCCCCGGCAGCGGTCAATTCGGCAGCTACCAACTGTCCCGCAAAGGCGTTGGTCATGATGCGCATGGGGCGGTTGGTCGCCCAACGGCCCTCGTTCTTGCGGGCGTCGTTGTACACCAACACCAAATCCGAATCCCGCACGGTCCAAAGCAATCCCGAGTACCGACCGTTGTCGTTGCGCGTCACCTGTTGCTTGGGCACCAAGGCCATGTACTCTACTTTACCTTCCGGCGAGATGCTCAACACCACCACATCCAGGTAGGAGTAGATGTAGTCCGTGCGCACCACCTGGCCGCGGGAGTTGGTGATTTGCTGCACGGTGAAGTAGTATACCTCCGCCACCACGTAGGAGCCCCCGTCGGCCCTGCGGATGAAATCCCTAAATTCAAAGTCTGCTTGAACCGGCCGTTTGCCCCGACCGCGCAAACCAAAGGACATCCCACGCTTCAACTCCTCGCTGAACGGTTCCAAGGAGGTGGTGATGGGATCCATCGTTTCCGTGTTCAGGGTAAAATAAAAAGCTCCCGTGGTGGTGCCGTAGCGTCGGTCCGAATAGAACCCGCAGACATCCAACACATTAGGGTTGCGGTCTACCTGCAAACCCACGCCGCTCACCACAAAAACGTCTTTCAATCCCAAGTCAACCTCCTCTGCCTCCACCCGCTTTCCTTGAAAACGGTACAGCAAGTAATCCCGATTGGCGCCGCCAAAGGTCCAGCGCTCGCCCTCTCGAATATCTGGGTTTTTGTACCCCACCAAATAAAAATCACCGGAATTGGTGAGGGCTTTACCGGTTACGGTGAAAAAGGCACTGCGCCGTTGCAACCCAAAGCGGGTCCGCCACTGTTCTTCCAAATCACGGTTGTACACCACCACCTGAACTTCGGCTTCTGGGTTCACAATTTGTTTTGCCGGCTCCGAATAAACCCCAAAAAGGCTGGAGTCACGGCTCCAAACCACGTCCACATTAGCTTCCGACAAAGCGCGAGAATCCAACTTGTCCAACGGAACCACTGGACCCGGGTCGCCCGTGGAATCTACCTTGACCAACAACAGCGTTCGAGCGCGGTCCTCTGCAGAATATGCCTGATAAAACAAGTAAAATTCGCCACGTACTACGTTAACCGTGGTCAATCGCGCAATCCGACCTTCGTAGCGAAAACCCTCAACCTCGGTTTGCCATTCCTGCAATCCCGTACCGCGTTGGTACTTGGCTACCAAAACACGATCCGGCTTGGCCAATACCACGCGCGTTCCCACGGTGTAGTAGTGACCGCGATCCGTACCTACAATGCCTTGCACGCGCAATTGATTCAAGCGATAGGCCGGTCCCCACTGAACGTACGCGGGTACCGAAGCCGTTTTATTCTGGCCCGATAATTGAAGCGACAGTAAAACCAAGAAGGCCGAGAACCAACGGTTCAATACATTTGTTTTCATGGTACGAAATTCAAGAACGAAGGTATGAAAGGAAGTGGGTTGGTCTGGGCTTGTTTTGCAGCCGCTGTATTGAGTGCGTACGGAGCCAATGGCCAGGTAATTCAAATGCAAAAACGGACGATTTCCCCGACCGGACGGACGCCGCAAACTGCGCAGCCCGAAACGCGAACCTCCGAGCCCGCCGAACCCAATCGGAAGTTGAGCTATTTAGAAAAACTGGCGCAATCGCCCCTTCGCGACCGGTACCGATCCGGGCTAAAGATTCACCCAAGTGCTTGGAGCGTTGGCGCATACCCATTATCGTACGAATACCGTGCCGGAAAAAAGTGGAGTTGGGAAGTGGGGCTTCAGGCAACCAACCGAAACTTCTGGAGGGAGAGCATTTGGCCGGCACACCCGGGAATCTCCTCCTTGTCTGCCGAATACACTTGGAAATTAGGCGGATTGGTTCAAGGAAAATACTTTTTCCAAAAGCCAGCGTTTCAAAACGGTTGGTACTTGGGCGGACAAGCTCAGTTTAGGCCGTACGCCGACAAGGTTCAATTTACGGAAACCAATACCGGTGGCGGCACGACGCTTCAAACCATACGTCCGTTCAGGAACCACCTGGACGCCGGCTTGCTGTTGGGCTACCAGGTGCGGGCCGCAGAACGATGGGTCATGGATTTCTCCTTGGGCGCCGGCGTGCGACGCACCTACCGAGCAGAAGGTCAAGAGCAGTTTAATGCGTTCAACGAGACCGTTGCGGTCTTGAATACTCCCGAGTGGTCTGCGTTGCCTTATCTGCAGACTGGGGTTAAAATCGGACTTTTGTTGCCGAAAAAACGCTGAAAACGAGGCAAATAGGCGCTAAATCCGGCCGAGAAAGCAAACACAACGGCTGATTAAGTAAACACCTCAGCTGAAAAGTCAAACACATCGGCTGAAATACAAACACCCCGGTCGCCTCTGCGAGGCGACCGGGGTGTTTTTTACGGCGCTCCTGGTGAATTAGATAAACAGTAGCGCGTCTCCGTAGCAAAGGAAACGGTAGCCCTCTTTGACTGCTGTATTGTATACTTCCATCGTCAATTCGTGGCCGGCAAAAGCGCTGGTCAACATCAGTAAGGTGGACTGCGGCTCGTGGAAATTGGTCAGGAGGCTGTCCGCTACCTTGAATTCGTAGGGCGGGAAAATGAACTTGTTGGTCCAGCTGGACGTTGGCTTGATTCCATTTTCGGTGGTTGTGGAGCTTTCCATGGCTCGAATCACGGTAGTACCCACCGCGCAAATGCGCTTGCGGTTGGCTTTCGCTTTATTGACGGCGTCCGCAGTTTCAGGATAAATCCAAAACTGTTCCGAATCCATCTTGTGCTTGGAGAGGTCTTCCACCTCTACGTTGCGGAAAGTGCCCAGTCCAACGTGCATGGTCATCTTAGCCAAGTCTACGCCTTTGATTTCCAAGCGCTTTAGCATGTTCTTGCTGAAGTGCAAAGAGGCTACGGGGGCGGCCACGGCGCCTTCTACCTCCGCAAAAATGCTTTGGTAGCGCTCCTCGTCCTCGGGCTCCAACGGACGTTCAATGTACTTGGGGATGGGAGTTTCGCCCATTTCGCGCAATTTGATGCGGAACTCCTCGTAGGAACCGTCGTACAAGAAACGCAAGGTGCGGCCGCGGGAGGTGGTGTTGTCGATGACTTCCGCTACTAGGGAGTCGTCGTCGCCAAAATACAGTTTATTTCCGATGCGAATTTTGCGCGCTGGATCCACCAAAACGTCCCACAACCGGCTTTCCGAATTCAATTCGCGAAGCAAGAAAACTTCAATGAGGGCGCCGGTCTTTTCTTTGTTGCCCCACATGCGGGCGGGAAAAACCTTGGTGTTGTTCAAAACCAGGCAGTCGCCTTCGCTGAAATAGTCCACCAGATCGCTGAAGAGGCGGTGCTCAATTTTCCCGGTGTCTTTATGAACCACCATGAGACGGGCATCGTCTCGGAAGGGTGCGGGGTGTTGCGCAATCAGTTCTTGCGGCAAATCGTAGTGGAAATGGGACAGCTTCATTTTCATGCCGCGAAGGTACCATATTGAAGGGGGGGTTGTCAAGCGCTTGTGCGCATTTCCCAAAATGAATTGAATCCGAGGCCCAAAAGATTGGGCTTTTTCGTTTGGTGCAAGGGCAGCTTAGAGGTGCTACTCCTCCGCTCGCGCGGTTTCCCGCTGGCTGAGCACGGCCAACAGGTTGGGCAAGGACCACGCTTCCGATTCTGTCCAGAGCCCTACTTGGGTGCGCCGCAGGGCGGTGAGGTAGGCACCGCACCCCCAGGCACTGCCCAAGTCATGCGCCAGGGAACGAATGTAGGTGCCTTTGCCGCAGGCAATGGAGAGCTCAACGCTGGCCATCACTGGATCAAAGGAGTCAATTTCGAGAGACTCCACCACAACGGGCCGAGTAGGAATTTCAACTTCCTGGCCTTTTCGGGCTAATTTGTAGAGGGTCTGCCCCCCTATTTTTAGAGCAGAGAAAAGGGGCGGACGTTGGTGAATGGTGCCGCGGAAGTTGGGCAGTGCTGCTTCCAGGGCCGAAGTAGAAGTTGGGACAATAGCACCAACAAATGGCTCTTCTGGTGTTTCTGCGTCGTAGGAGGGCGTGGTGTAGCCCAGCTTTAAACGAGCTCGGTACCCCTTGCTGCCGGCCATTTCCGACTCAATGCGCTTGGTGGCCTTGCCCACGCAGACCACCAAAACGCCGGTGGCTAAAGGGTCTAAAGTACCTGCGTGACCAATTTTAATGTTCTTCAGCCCGTAGGCGCGTCGCAGGGCGTACTTGAGTTTGTTCACCACGTCAAACGAAGTCCACTCCAACGGCTTGTCCACGGCAAAGATCCAACCGGCCTGCAATTCTTCCTCCGTCTTGGGGATTTCTCGAAATCCTGGAAGCGCAGCAGAAGAATCCGCGGAAAAGGTGGAAATTGGAAGCACCGGGGGGGTATAAAATTCCGGAAAATGGAATCAGAACCAAACGGTTCCCAAGGCCAGCAGCCCGACGGCGAAACAATAGACGGCGAATCCAGACAGCTTTGCTTTCTTCACAAAAGCAATCATGGCTTGGCACGCCCACAACCCGGTGAAAAATGCCGCAACAAACCCAACGAGCAAGGGAAGGAGCGCATCGGAAGTGCCGGAAGAACCCATTTCCACCAGGCTTTTGGTGTCTACCAGCATTTTGCCCAGGATCAATGGGACCACCATCAAAAAGCTGAAACGGGCTGCTTTTTCGCGGTCGATGCCCAAAAGGACGGCGGTGGCGATGGTTGCACCAGAGCGCGAAATACCGGGCAAAATGGCAATGGCTTGCGCAATACCCACCACGGCAGCGTCCGAATAACCCACGTTTTTGTGCGTCTTTTTGGCCGTATTGGCCCACAGCAAGAGCACACCCGTCAGCAGGAGCATGGCGCCCACAAAGGCGATTTGGCCGTTGAAGAGGGCTTCCAACTGATCCAAAAAGACCAAGCCAACCACCGCGGCGGGAATCATGGAAAGGATGATTTTGCCTGCAAATTGTAGGTCGTCGGGATCCCGTCGAACGAGGCCGGTCAAAATTTTGCCAATGTCTTTGCGGAAGACCACCACGGTGCTCAAGGCCGTTGCGGCGTGAACCACCACGGTGAACAACAAACTTTCTGCTGCTTCGGCGTCGTAGCCCAAGAGGGCCTTGCCCAGTTCCAAATGCCCGGAAGAACTTACCGGCAAAAACTCCGTCAGCCCTTGGACAATGCCCAAAAGCAAGGCTTGAATCAATGCTTCCATCCTCAGTTCTGTGCCGCAGGACGACGCAACAAAGCCACCAGAGCAACGCCCAAGCCGGCCAAAACCAATCCAGGAGCCGCCACCAGACGCTGGGCGTTGAACATCTCTGGATTGTACACGTTGGGATCGTCGGATCCGCCGCCTTGCATCAGGAAGTAGCCTACCAAGATCAAAACAACGCTACCGGCCAAAAGCAGGTAAGAGGTGCGGTCGAACAAAAAAGTGGATTTCATTGGGCATAAAGTTTATCGGTGTGCAAACGCAAGTACTTGTGTACGGCCAGGAAGGTGCTGCTCAAGGCAATGATCAAACCCAGCAAAAGCAATCCTGCACTGACCACGGCCCAAGTGGCCCAGGTCAGGAAGGGAGTGGTTTCCGGCGCCCAGGCGGACAGCCCTTGGTACAGTCCAGCCAAGAGCACGGAAGCTACCGCTCCACCCAAGGCGCCCAGTTGAAGGCCCTGCAGCAAGAACGGGCGGTGAATAAAGGTTTTGGTAGCGCCCACCAACTGCATGGTCCGAATGACAAAGCGCTTGGCGTAGATGCTCAAGCGGATGCTGTTGTGGATGAGGGTCACCGAAATGAGCAACAAAGCGGCCGCAATTCCCAGGAGGAAGAGGGTGATTTTTTCTACGTTTTGGTGCACGGCGCCCATTAGGTCGCGGTCGTAGACCAGATCTTCAACGGCCGCTTCCTTGCGGAGTCGCTTCTCAAGGGCGTCCAACTGATCCGGGGAAAGGTATTCCGCGTGCAGCTTCAAATCCAAGGCGTCGGAAAGGGGGTTGAGGCCCAAAAAGTCCACGAATTCTTCGCCTAAGTCTTTTTGAAACGCTGCAGCTGCTTGATCCCGAGAAACGAAGACCACGCTCCGCACTTCCGGTTGACTGGACCACTTTTGCTGCAGTTTGCGCACGGTGGCCGCGTCCGTCTCTGGAACCAAAAAGGCCGTGAAGGTGAAATTTTCTTGCAGCTCCCGTCCGAGTTCGCGCGCTTGCAGCAACAACGAAGCCATGACGCCCACCACAAAAAGGACCAACGCCATACTGACGGTGACGGAAACAAAAGCCGTACGGACGCGCTGGCGGTGAAATTGTTCTTCGGGTGCGGGATGAGCCATGGAACAAATCTACAAAAAAGGCACGGAGGCGCTACTTTTGCGGCATGGAATACGTACCCGGAATCATTGAAGCGAAGTGGCAGTCCTATTGGCGTGATAATCAGACGTATGCAGCGTCGGAGGATCGTTCGCTTCCGAAGTACTACGTGCTGGACATGTTCCCCTACCCTTCCGGTGCCGGATTGCACGTGGGTCATCCGCTGGGGTACATCGCGTCGGACTGCGTGGCCCGATTCAAAAGACACCAAGGATTTAACGTGTTGCACCCCATGGGGTACGACGCCTTTGGCCTGCCCGCGGAACAGTACGCCATCCAGACGGGACAACATCCGTCGATCACCACGGAAACGAACATTGCGCGCTACCGGCAGCAACTGGACCGGATTGGATTCAGCTTTGATTGGAGCCGCGAAGTGCGCACGTGCGAACCGGACTACTACCGCTGGACGCAGTGGATTTTTGCGCAGTTCTTTGGCAGCTGGTACAACCGCGCAGCGGACCGTGCAGAGCCGATGGAAACCCTGGTAGCGCACCTTTCCGCGCACGGCACCCTTGGCTTGAACGCCGCCCAAACGGAAGCGCTGGAACTCACGGCGGCCGAATGGAACGCCAAGAACGGTGCAGACCGGGAGGCGGTTTTGCAGAACTACCGTTTGGCGTACCGGTCCGAGAGTTGGGTCAATTGGTGCCCCGCGTTGGGCACCGTCTTGGCCAACGACGAGATCAAGGACGGTTTCTCCGAACGCGGCGGTCACCCGGTGGTGCAGAAGCAAATGATGCAGTGGAGCATGCGCATTTCCGCCTACGCGCAGCGCTTGTTGGAGGATTTGGACGCACTGGACTGGAGCGACTCCATCAAGGAGAGCCAACGGCATTGGATTGGACGCAGCGAGGGCGCTTGGGTGCATTTTGACTTGGCGCAACCCGCGTTGGACCGCACGCAGCTGACGGTGTTTACCACCCGTCCGGACACGCTTTTTGGCGCGACGTACCTGGCGGTGGCTCCTGAATTGGAGGGCTTGGAGGGGTTGGTGACGGCCGAGCAAGCCGACGCGGTAGCGGCGGTGCGCGAGGCGGCGGGCCGAAAAACCGAACGGGACCGCATGGCCGACGTCAAGACCATCAATGGGGCCTTCACGGGCTCGTATGCCTTGCACCCCCTGACCGGAGCCCCCTTGCCCATCTGGGTAGCGGACTACGTTTTGGCAGGATACGGAACCGGTGCCGTAATGGCCGTTCCCGCACACGATTCCCGAGACCATCGTTTTGCCAAACATTTTGGCTTGCCCATTGTAGAGGTGGTAGCCGGTGGAAACGTGGAGGTTGAAGCCTTTGAATCGTACGAAGGCGTCGCCGTCAACAGCGATTTTTTGAACGGTTTATCTGTTTTGGAAGCCAAGGCCGCTTGCATTGCGGAGCTTGCTGCGCGCGGCAAGGGCGAACAACGCATCCAATTCCGCCTGCGCGACGCCATTTTTGGCCGCCAACGCTACTGGGGCGAACCCATTCCCGTTTCGTACGCCGACGGGGTGCCGCAGGTGCTGCCGGTTGATGCCTTGCCCCTGGTGCTGCCGGAGGTAGACAAGTACTTGCCCACGGAAAGCGGCGAGCCGCCGCTGGCGCGCGCTGCGCATTGGGCCGATGCTGCCGGAAACGAGCTGGAAACCACCACCATGCCGGGTTGGGCCGGCTCCTCCTGGTACTTCCTGCGCTACATGGATCCGCACAACCGATCCGAATTTGTGGGCCAGGACGCTGCAAAGTACTGGGGCCAAGTGGATCTGTACGTAGGCGGCAGCGAGCACGCTACCGGCCACTTGTTGTACGCTCGTTTTTGGAACCAATTCCTGTTCGACCGGGGATGGGTGGGCCACCGCGAACCGTTCAAAAAATTAGTGAATCAGGGCATGATTCAGGGCGTATCGGCCTTGCTGCACCGCCTCCCGGGAACCAACACCTTTGTGAGTGCCGGAGCGGTGGGCGACCGAGCCACGAGCCGCATCCACGTGGACGTTTCCTTGATCAACGAGAAAAACGAACTGGACCAAACCGCCTTCCGCGCTTGGCTCCCCGAATACGCCAATGCGGAGTTTGAAACCGAAAACGGTGCCGTGTTGGTGGAACGCGAGGTGGAAAAAATGTCCAAATCCAAGCACAACGTGGTGAATCCGGACGCCGTTGCGGATCAGGTTGGAGCGGACGGTTTGCGTCTGTACGAAATGTTTTTGGGCCCGCTGGAGCAATCCAAGCCGTGGGACACGCAGGGCATTGCCGGCGTGAGCAATTTCTTGCGCAAAACCTGGCGCTTGTTCACCGCGCAACCGATTTCCGAGGAGTCTGCGCCTTTGGAGGCGTTGAAAATTGCCCACCGACTGGTCCACAAAGTGGCGTCGGACATGGAAAATCTGTCCTTCAACACCAGTGTTTCGGCTTTAATGATTGCCGTCAACGAATTGAGCGCGCTGCCCACCCGGCACCGCGAGCCGCTGGAAATGATGGCCATTGCCTTATCTCCCTTGGCCCCGCATTTGGCGGAAGAACTGTGGGCCCACTTGGGGCATGCGCCTTCCGTTACCCGCGCTCCTTGGCCGCAAGTAGATCCGGCGCTTTTGATCGACGACTCCGTGGTTTACCCCGTGCAGTTCAACGGTAAAACACGCTTTTCCGTGGAGGTTCCGCGGTCCGCAACCTCGGCAGAGGTGGAAGCTTTGGTGCGCAGCCACGAGCAAACCCTGAAGTACGTGGGAGAGCAATCGATCCGCAAGGTCATTGTGGTGCCCGGACGGATTGTGAACCTGGTAGTGGCTTAAACCCGACGGTTCGCCGACGGGGTCAATCCCGGCGCTGCTCCGGATAGTTCAGAGCCTCCAACCGCTTCAACAGGGGTTGGCTGGTGCGTTCGAAGGCGGCGCGGTACCGATCCGGTATGGGCTCGCTGTTGGGTAATTTCAGCGCCAGCGGGTTGACTTGGCGGCCGTTGACCCAAAAGCGGTAGCATACGTGCGGCCCCGAGGCCAGACCGGTGCTGCCTACATACCCAATGACCTGGCCTTGGGACACGCGTGCGCCCGGACGTATTCCGGATGCAATCCGGCTCATGTGCAGGTACTGCGTGCTGTAGGTGCCGTTGTGCCGCACTTTGACGAAGTTTCCGTTTCCGGAATTATACCCCGCTTTGTCCACCACGCCGTGGGCCGTGGTGTGGATGGGCGTTCCCGTGGGTGCTGCGTAGTCCGTTCCCAAGTGGGCTTTCCATCGGCGTTGGACCGGATGAAAACGGTTCATGGTGTATTTGGACGTGATGCGGAAAAAGTCCAAAGGCGCTTTTAAAAACATCTTTTTCAGCCCCTTGCCTTCCCGGTCAAAGTAGCCCGAAAAACCAGTGGCGGTGTCGTTGAAATACAGCGCATAGATGGGCTTACCTCCCTGTTCAAAAACCGCGGCCAAAACCCGTCCAGCGCCCACGGACACCGTATCGTCCACAAATTTCTCTTCAAAAACCACCTTGAAACGATCGCCCGGTTGCACCCGGAAAAAGTCGATGGTGTAGGCATATACTTCCGCCAATTTCACCGCCACCGCCGCCGAAACATCCTGCTCCTGCAACGTTCCAAAAAGGGAACCTTCAATCACGGCGGCCACCTGACGCTCCTGGGTGACCACGGGGCGTTCCACGGACTTGACGTACAGCGAGTCCCCGCACGAAAACAAAACGTACCGGGTGGGCGACTCCTCGTAAATCAAGTACAGTAGGGACTTTTGGGCGTCGCGTTTGCGGACAACAATATAGGTTTCGTCGAGCCGCCAAGTGGATGGGCGGAAAGCAGAGCCCGCACGAGCAATCAGCGCGTCCACACGAGGGTACGGCATGCCCAAATCGTGCAGCAATCCTCCTAAGGTTTCTCCGGAACGAACCGTGTCCCGGTCCACGTGGAACTGATGGCTGCCAAATCCGTACAGATAGAGCGGGGCTGGAGTGCGCAACGCGGCACGTTCTGGGTTCACCGCAACAGGCCGGGTGGAAACCACGGCCCAAAAAACACCGATGACGGCTACCGCAAAAAAGGCCCAAACCGCACCGCGGCGGTAAACTTTGCGTTCGGATTTGTTCATGCCTTAGAATCCAAAGCAGCCAGTTGTTGATCCACCCATTTTTTGCCCCATTCCTCCTGCTCCTGTTCGGACCACATTTCGGGGAAGAAAATTCGCTTTTGGAACCGCGGAGGCAAGTAACGCTGCCAGTTGGTACCGCCCGTTGCCGGGGCGTCTGACGGTTTTTTGGCCAAGTATTTCACCGCGGTTCGGTAGTGCTGCAGGGGCCAGTCCACGTTGATTTGGTGGTCCAATCCGCGCAAGGCCTGCACCAATTCGGGGTTTTGACGGTCCTCGTCGGACAGGTCTTGGACCAAATCCCACAAGGTGTTGCCGCGCCAGCGCAATGCAGCCATGCGAAAGGTTTCGCCGTACTTGGCTTCAAATTGGCGCAAGGTGAGCGTTTTCTCGCCCGTTTCCTCCAACGTGGCGCCTTGGCGCCAGTACACATGGTCCAAGAGCACCTCCGGGTCTGCACCTTGTTCCATCAGCGCGGCCCGATGTTCCAACTGAACCAAGTGCTCCAGTCGGGTGGACGCAAATTCCAAAAAACGGTACTGGGCAGACTGAAAGCCAGACGCGGGAATGAGGGCCAGTCGGAATTTCAAAAACTGCTCCCGCTCCATTCCGTCCGCCATGACGCCAAAACTGGTGGCTAAGGCGTGGAAATACCGGTTGACGCGGTTGATGCGGCGAACCAGTTCCTCGAGGGTTGCGGGCACAACACCGTCCACCAGCGGTTCCAACTCGTGACGGGACAATTTGAAATACAGTTCCGTGATTTGGTGGTACATGATGAAAATGGGCTCGTCCGGATACGCCGTGCGCGGCTTCTGCAACGTGAGCAGCGTGTCCAACTGGACGTAGTCCCAGTACGTAATGTACTCCGTCCTATGCAGTCCTTCCAGGAAAGACGCCAAATCCTGACCGTCTGCAGCATACTTGGCCGCCAAAGACGCCAATTGCTCTTGAACTTCTGGGCTTAAGGTACTCATGAGGTTGCTGCTTTTTCCAAGGTGAACGAAAAGGTGGAGCCCACTCCGCGGGTGGAGGTGGCGTGAATTTGCTGCTTGTGTGCTTCCAGGATGTGCTTCGCGATGGCCAGACCCAAACCCGTGCCGCCCACGTCTCGGGAGCGGCTTTTGTCTACCCGATAAAATCGCTCAAAAATGCGCGGGAGGTCGGATTCGTCGATGCCAATTCCGTTGTCCGAGACCTGAATCAAAAATCGTTCTTCCAAATCCAAAATATCCACGGTGACGCGACCTTTCTGCGGTTGGGAATACTTGATTCCGTTGGAAATGAGGTTGTGGAGCACTTGCTCTATTTTTCGGGAGTCGCCCAAGGCTTTGTAGATGCGCTCTTTGTCTTTTTTCAAGACCAATTCCACGCCTACTTCGCGTGCCGACGGCTCCAATTCCTCAAGAACTTCTTTCAACACACGGACCACATCAAAGGTGCCCATCTCCAAGGCAACGGCACCGGATTCCAACCGAGACAACAAGTCCATTTCCTGAATGAGGGCCGTCATGCGGTCCACACTTTTGGCGGCTTTTTCCAAAAACTTCCGATTGACCTTGACATCCTCC
>Ga0078894_10002777_pt1 | contig 13250 bp, 20 predicted proteins | sample LauGreSu1BDMLBSD_2_FD_67506 | JGI IMG/M metagenome (GOLD analysis project Ga0078894, IMG submission 67506) | Freshwater lake microbial communities from Lake Michigan, USA - Su13.BD.MLB.SD (version 4) (version 4) | ecosystem: Environmental > Aquatic > Freshwater > Lake | place: Lake Michigan...
CGTTTTGCAGATGTTTTATCATCCACTACACAAGAAGACTCACCAGTTGTAGCCGGCTCTTCTAAAATCTCCTTTTTACGACGACCCATTTTCCGCTAAACTATTTAATTGCATTATATTTATTTTGTTCTTCAAAAGCATTCACTAATGCACTATATAAACTATAATATGATGTGCATCCTTGGCAATATGCTGCCCAGCTCTGAATTAGCCAACGAACAATTAGTGATGCATTATCAATAGAAGGAATTCCAAAAAAGAGTAATGTTTGTTGTGTTGATTCTAAAATATCTTCAAATGAAAACCCACGAAACCAGAGTTTTGTCAAATGCTCAGTGGCTGCCGGTAGATTATTAGAAGAAAAAGATTGTACAAAAGGGAGATAATCATAATATGGCGGAACAGAGCATAATTCAGTACAAATCTTATCTGTTAGCGGCTCTTTTCTATATTTTAAGAATGCGCTAATAAGTTGCGCATGATGACAATATTCTGCTATATTGCCATAAGAGGAAGCTGCAAACCATGAAAGAGTTTTATCACTAAGAGCTGATGTTTCAACTCCCGCCCTCTTCAATAATGTTGGACCAATATCCTCTAATAGAATCATATCTACTGGCAAATATTTGCATCGTGATTGCAATGGTGGAATTAGAGATGTAAAATGATTACCAATAAAAATAAAGCAAGAAACATGTTTATAAAGTTCCATTGGGCGGCGAAGTGCTTGTTGGCTCAATTCAGGAAATGTATCCATATCATCAACAATAACCCAGCGAATAACGCCTTTTTGTTTTGTTGGCTGTCGTACAAAATCAAGGAGTGATTCGCGCACACGATGAATTCCACGATCTTGGTCACCATTCAAAAAGAAAATCCAGTCATTTAAATGTTCAGTAATACCCTTATATTTATAATATTGAACTAAAAATTCTTTAATGAAAGTTGTTTTTCCACATCCAGGTATACCTGCGAGGCAGAAATGCATAGGATTTTCGTAGAAAAGTTGAACTCGTTTCCATAGTTTATCATAGCCAAGCAGTGTTGTATTTTCAGGAGTAGTAATACTATTTGCTATTGTTGCAATAGTCAGCGTCATTAACAATTATTACGCCAGGCTGCTTTAATTAACCATGTCAATCATGCAAGCCAGTTTAACACTCGAATTAGCCGACGGGCATATTATAACATCCAATGAACGTATCTGTTCTCTCTTTAAAAATGCTAGTAAATATGCACATTTGCTTTATGATTCTCAATTAGATGTTCATCCGCGTCAAGGAAATGATTTCTTCTACGAAGTATATCCAAGCGGTCTATCTGCGATGCGTCGTTCATTCTCTTCCATAATTCAGAATAAATTAATTCCCACAACCGAGCTATTAGAAGATATGGAAGCTGTTATAAAAGCAGAGGCTTTGCGATGCAACGCGCTTTAAACCAGTTGCTCAATACGACAACGTAGCTGTTCCGCCATATATAAAACAAGCTCATCATTTTTATAATCATGAATATATTTAATATGATAAATACCAGATGCAATTAGCATACGAAAACAAATAATGCATGGATAATGTGTTATATATGCGATACACCCTCTGCAACTTACTCCGCGTTTTGCACAATCTGCAATCGCATTTTGTTCAGCATGTACTGTCGCTTGCTCATGTCCATCGCGAACAATGGACCTGTGATCTGCGCCTGGAAGAAATCCATTATAACCTTGACTCACAATACGGTTCTCTTTTACAAGGAGACAGCCAACATGAAGCCGTTCACAAGGAGACCGTTTTGCAGTTACTTGGACAATCTCTTTAAAATATTCATCCCATGAGGGGCGGTTCTCGCCAGCCATCCTTACTCTCTAATTGCGTAAACAGTTTAGCCTGGCAGCCGCTGCAGCTGAGCTTTACAGCAGGCTGCAGTCTAGCCTAATTGGCTATCTGCAGCTGAGCCTAAACTTTGCAGTTAGATATCTCTAATAGACCTGACAAAATGGACCTTTATAAACAACTTGGTGTAGAGAAATCTGCATCTACTGCAGAAATTAAAAAAGCATATATGAAACTTGCAAAAACCGTGCATCCTGATAAAGGAGGTAATGAAGAAGAATTTAAGAAGATTAATAAAGCATATAATATTTTAATTGATGATGAGCAGCGGCAGTTTTATGATATGACTGGGCAGATGCCAGATGAGAGTGGGCGTCCTAATGTGCAAGAGGTGCACATGGGGGGCGGTCCATTTCCGTTTCCATTTGATGTTAATCAGATGTTTGGAATGTTTGGTGGTGGTGGTGGTCCTATTCCTCCATTTATGCGTCCTAGTGGTTCGCGCTCGCAGCAACGGAAAGGTGTCAAGAGTCCGAATAAAATAGATCGTCTTCCACTCAGTCTTGAACAATTCTATTATGGACATACTATCAAAATGTCATTTGATCGTATGAAATTATGTGGCAGCTGTAACGGTTCTGGGGCTGCGGAAAAGAAACAGTGTGGAAATTGTAAAGGGTCTGGACAGATTCATAAGGTTATTCAAATGGGTCCTATGATTATGAATAGTTCGGGTCCTTGTACAGATTGCAATGGTGAAGGTGAGAAGACTTCCAAAGAGTGCAAGGACTGTAATGGCAAAGGGCGTGTTCCTGAGTTGCGCCATTTAGATATTTTTATTGAGCCTGGTATGGCGGCTGGAGAACAGCTTACATTTCCAGGAGCTTGCTCAGAGACTCCTGAATATGAATATCCAGGAGATGTTATTATCATTTTAGAGGAGGCTGAATCTGCTGCTGGTTGGAGTCGTAAAGGAAATGATCTTCATATTACTGCAACACTTACATTTGGTGAAAGTCTTGTTGGCTGTTTATACATGCTAACAGATCATCCTAAAGTAAAAGAAGGGGACGATGATATTTCTGTATATATTCCTGGACCAGTTATTAATGGAGATGTCCTCAAAGTGGAAGGGCTTGGAATGCCTCTTAAGGGTACCATTCCTTCCAAAGGAAGGAATACTAGTGCTAATGCTAGCACCAGCGGTACAAACGATAAATGTGGGAATCTGTACATAACAGTAAAGATTCTTGCAAGTGACGATGAGCGTAATAAGATTGCAAGTGAAGGTCAAGCGTTTTTGAGCTCACTATTAGGGGTGAAGGCTGTTCCTGTTGCATTTATGGGAGATTATAAAGCTGTCCTTACAACTTAAGCATGATCGCCATCGGAGCGGTAGGTTTCCTGAATTTTAGGAGCCATATAATCACCACCGCCAGCGGAGGCTACATCAGCCCATTCCTTATGGAGACCAGCCGCCTGGGGATTAACACCGAGCATGAAATCACCAGACTTAGAATAGTCTGCTGGATTCATTGCGAGAGCACCACCGCCCTGACGCTGGCGTTGGCGTTGGCGCTGACGTTGGCTCTGGCGCTGGCTCTGGCGCTGACGCTGGCTCTGGCGCTGACGCTGGCTCTGGCGCTGACGCTGGCTCTGGCGCTGACGCTGGCTCTGGCGATAGCTCTTGCGACCAGCCTTACGGGAAGCCTTACGGGAAGCCTTACGACGAGTGGAGCGACTAGCCTTGCGACCCTTGCGACCCTTGCAACGAGCAGAGCGCTTACCACGGCGGCGACCACCTGCCATATCAGACATGCCCTTAATCTCGCCCATCGCCTTATCTAAAGTTGCAGTACGAGCAGCAGCCGCCATACCGCCATCAATTAAAGGGGTACCGGCGAGTGCAGAAGGATAATCAGCAGCACCACCGTGGAACTGCTTAGTGAGTTCTGCAAACTGCTGACCCTGTTGCAGAGAGCTACCTTCTAAAGGCTTATATGCAGCATCTAGACCAGCAGCCATGCCAAGGGATACTGCAGCACCACCATGACGACGGCGTTGACGCATGCTACGTTGGCGGTTGCGCATATTGCTACGGCGTGTAATTTGACGGTTAGCCATTCTATTAGACACAGACAAATAATTTATATGCGTCTAATAGAAAAAATGGAAGATAGTTGGATGAACTCTATTGCAAGCAGCACCGTTTGCTCATGGTATTACTTTTTCTTTGTGCTCGCTGCAATTGTAGCTGCGCTAGCTCTGCTCGGTTTTGGCGCATCCCTTGCCGGTGTCATGAAAGCACCGCGTGGTATTACCATTGCAATGTCGTTTGGATACCTCCTCCAGGCGGTGATTGCAATGATTGCATCTCTTTTTGCTTACCTTGTTTGCGACCGGGCTCTACTTTCCGGGGTGAAGGCTTAGATGCTTTTACAATTTTCTCTAAAATAATCTCTTCAATCTCTTCATTTATAGTATATGTAAACACTCTTCCTCTTTTAGCAAGAGTGTGTGCATATTTTTCATAATAGTCAGAACGAGCAGTTAGGAAGCATAGAAATACCGTTGAATCACGCTGAATAGCATTATCACGAAATGCTCGTGCACGTTTTCCATTTATATGCCAATCATTCATAAATGAGGTTGTCTGGATACGCTGTTCATTTGCCCAATCCATAATATATTCTGAAGAATCACCTTCAGTTGGTAAATATATATGAGTCGGTTTTTCAGTTCCTAATTCATCTATAATAGCATTTAGTACTGCAGCAATAGATTCGCTTGAAACTTTATTACGTGTTCCAAAAACACCGAGTGCAGAATATACTGGAGCTCTTGGTGGGGAGAGAGATCGCAGTGGGGAGAGAGAGCGCATAGGCTGTTGCATTTTAGAAAGGCTTGCTTACATTTGTAAAATGCAATTAGAGATATCAATTTTACTCATCTACGCCACCGCCATGTAGGCTAGCCATAGAGATTCGGCGCTTCTGAATCTTACTAGACACAATGTAAAGAGAGTTCTCCGTTGTAATTAAAAAGTCCTCGCCAACTTTGAAGATTTTCTGTACAAGACTTGTAAACTCATCAGCGGATTTTACAAGGAGCTTCTCTTTTGTAGTAGGATCTTCGCCAAGGAACGCTTTGTCAGTTGCAGTCTCGGTGTAATAGTCAAGTTGAATAGGGCGGTCTTCCTTAATTGCAATACGAGCAGCTTGCAGAAGAGCGGCTGAGGAAGGGAGGATTTCAGTTGCAGGTGCAGTAGCAGCCGGAGTGGGAGTGGACATTTTTAAAATCTGTTAAGCCAATTGGAAAGTCTATACAACTTTTGCACGCGTCTTTGTCGTTTTTTTAGCCGGTGTTTTTGCAGCTTTCGCGGGCTTTGGAGGTGCAGGTGGAGCCGGTGGTGGAGCCGGACGAATAATATCAGTTGCATGACGTACCAAGAACTCTTTCACAAACTCATATGCTTCATTAATTTGCTTCATATGGCGAGCCCCTGTGATAATAATATTACCAGTCTGGAAGAAACTGATTGTAATTCGCTTACACTGCCCTTCTCCTACACCAGTACCCTGTCCTTGACAGAACTCTTTACAAGTACACTGTCCAGGATGCGTCTTATCACCGGTTTCATTATAATAGTACTTTGTATTGACTCCTTGATAAATAGTGGATTCAAGAATAGAGAAGATATTGTATTGACGAGTGATAATTTCATGCAATTTATCACGGCGTAGAGATGTTCCAACAGAGAAATCACTGTTAATGAGTTGTTTATTGAAATTTACAACAGATGGATCGCCGCCCCAAGGAGAGCGAGGAAGATTTTTGACCTCTGCAATTAGCCAGTTGAGGGTTTCTACACCAAACTCCTCGGATGCAATACCCGTCATTTGAACGGAGCCATTTGCAAAGAGTTTAAGATTCACCTCTTTCCAGCCCGGGGCTGCGGGATTCTTTCGGCGAACAACGAGCGTAGATTGGTTGAAGAAGCACTTATTGGAAATCTTGCGCTTTGTAAGTGCATCCCTATGACTTTGACCAATGACCTGGTCGCGGTGCTCAAATTTCAAGATACCTTCGCCTGGCCACCAGAGAGGTATCAAGATATCTTTAATGTCTTCAAATAGTTGTGTTAGATTTAGAGTTGTATTGAATTGTGCAGTCGCCACCATTGTAGAAATACGGAGCGGCGTAAATTTATATTGAGGAAGTTGTGGTACTTGGGCTACTGCAGCATCCTCCTTATTTGGCTGACTGTCGCTTACGCTGGGGCTTGGCTTTAAGGCTTGTGTTTTCATCTTGGCGGATACTCACTTGCTGCCAGGCTAAAGAATCAAATTTTTTGAGTATGGCGGTTCTTATATCATTTAAAAAATTATCAATTATAAATAAAGGAATACTATCAATGCCAATTTGTAATAATGGTTTGAATACTTTTAATATTTCATCATCCATAAAATGGAAGGATGTACAGAAAAAGAGCCCAGCTTGTACCAATTCAACAGCTGTTAGAGGTGGTCGTGATGTATTATGAAGAAATGCAAGAAAATGTGAAATATCATTTCGTTGAATTCGTGCATTTCGCAGATCACCTCGCATAGAGTGTGTTTGCAGAGAGGTGGTGGATGGTGGGTCAAATCGAATCCGCAGACAACGTGTTCGCAGACTCACTTGTACACGACTCAGTGAGTTACAAATAAAAATAATACAAAGGTCTTGTGGCGATTTATCTAAAAGAGGTCGCAGAGCGAGTTGCGCAGATTCGGTGAGAGTTTCACATTCATCGAGTACAAGAAATCGCGGGCGTTTATCACCTGGCTCTCGCCAATCTGCAGATACGAATGGTATAATCTTTGCACGAATTGCATCAAGTGAACGCTCGTCCGCTGCATTTAGGAATCTGCAAGTTTGTATCTTCATATGCGTTCCACCCCAAATCTGCTCTAATAGCCATTCAACTGTGGATGTTTTACCAGAACCTGGCGGTCCATATAAAAGTAAATGCTGGAGCTCTTCTGGATGTTCATTGAATAGCCCAAATATTTTCTTAATACGTGAACATAGTGGGTCCAAATTTTGTGGACAAAATGTCGTATGCACCATTACTTTTGAAAACGGCAAATTAGCTTAGGTAGCTATTAAATACTTTTAACACTTTTATATAAAAATACGCATTAAATAGTATAGTTGAAGCTCCAAAAAATGCTAATATATATACATACATTGGATCCATAATTTCTCGAGAAGCTAATGCATAATAAATCATAAATGGTCCAAGAAAAAATATATCAATTAGGCGGGTCCATTGCCATTTACCGTTGGCCATTTCTATTAGGGTAGCAGGTTTGTTCGCCTCATTGCTACTTTAGGGGTCTAAATTGGAGCGGCTTATTTGAAATTAGATGAGACGGGCTGCTACTGCAACAAAGAATGTGAAAAAGACAAAAACGATATTACCAGTTGAAGCAGAGGAGGTTGAAGTAGTTCCTGAGCCAGCTACTGCAGTGGCTGCAAAGCCGACTCGTAAGCGTGAATCCAAGAAGAAATTTCCCGTTGTTGCAGTTGTAACACCTGACGGGATTGAGGGAAATTTTATGGGAGAATCTCGCCGTCCATTAATTGCCCATTTACCAATCAAGAGTACAGAGGTAGTTTTTTATGATGTTCCTATATCGTATGATCCGAAGCCGCCAAACGACCCAAAGCCGTATGATGAGGAGTTTGAGGTATATGAAACAACCTCAGATAAGATTGAACATCAGGAGACAATATATGAAGATGCTCCTGAATCTGCGGATCTACCTGCTGCGGATCAATTTAGTGTACCTGCTGCGGCTGCAAATGGGGCGCCAGCAACTCCATCTGCAACCCCTGTTGCAGAATCTGCGCCTTCGGCGTTTTCTAAAGCCGAACTGCTAGTTGCTTTTAAGAATACAAATAAATCACAGACTCTGCCTGAGTCTACAAAAGTATCATGTTTCTGGTGCTGCCATCAATTTGAAGGGCGTCCTTGTGTCATACCTATCCGTGAAGAAAAGGGGATATATGAAGTATATGGTAATTTCTGCTGCCCTGAGTGCTCTCTTGCATATATTTTAGAGGAGCGTGATGATTCACATGTTAAATGGGAAAAGATTTCACTATTACACAGAATATATGGAGCTAGCGTTTCACCAAATGGTGGGCGGATTTATCCTGCTCCTGCACGAAACACATTAGAAATGTTTGGTGGAACATTGTCTATTGAAAGTTATCGTAAAACAATTAGAGATGGAAAGGTTCGTATTGATATTCATTTACCACCTATGATTAGTATTTTAGCTACAATGGATACAAAGCCTATTGACTTTTACGAAACAACAATCCCTAAGAGTTTTGTACCTCTTAATAATGACCGTGTGCAAAAGGTGGAAGAGGGTCTGCGACTCAAGCGTTCTAAACCGCTCAAAGATCGTGAAAGCACACTTGATGCTGTTATGAATCTACAGATTCGCCGTCTTCCTGCGGTTAACCCGCTTAATTTAACAGGAATAGACGGGCTTGTTTAATGTGTGCATTATATATTTTATAAGGAAAATTTGGTAGTAGATAACAACAACCCTAAAAGTTGATTTCCGTGTCGGCTTAATTAGTTGATACGCAAGCCAATTAAGAATGAACACAAGCCAGCTCAAGATTTCAATTAATGCAGAAGGCGATTCCGCCTTGGATGTACTCAAGATGTTTGGAAATACTCTTTGCGATGTGAAAATTACCGCCTCGTCTGAGCCAAGCGCTGAGCCATCCTGGGTGGAGGAGCTACGTGAAGCTATTAGACGTGTAGAGGAGACTGTTGAGAAATATAATGCATGCCGTCTTGCTGCTCAAAAACAGACAATTGTACAATATGAAGGTCTACAAAATGCGGTAGAATCTATTGCAAGGAGTGTTGAAGAGAAAATGCAGCAGCCTGCAGTAGATACCGCATCTGTTTCGACTGCGGAGGCAGATGCAATTGAAGCAGTTGCCGAGGTTGTTGCTGCTGAAGTAGCTGCAGAGGAAGCTGCGCAAGAAGAGGTTGTTGAGGAAGAGGAAGAGGAGCAGCTGGCGTCAGCCGCCGAGGAAGAGGAGCAGCTGGCGGATGCTGCCGCCGAGGAAGAAGAGGTCGTTGAAGAAGAGGAGGTTGTTGAGGAAGAAGAGGTCGTTGAAGAAGAGGAGGTTGTTGAGGAAGAAGAGGTCGTTGAAGAAGAGGTTGTTGAGGAGGAAGAGGAAGCCGCCGAAGAGGAAGCCGTCGAAGAGGAAGCCGAGGAAGAGGAGGGTCTAGAAGAATTTGAGTACAAGGGTACAACCTATTACAAGGATTCTGAGAACACAGTCTATACGCTTGATGAGGAAGACCAGCCAATTCCATATGGAATTTGGAATGAAACCAAGAAGCTCATTATGCCTTATAAAACTACTCCTGTGAAGAAGTAATCTCACTCACTATTAGAATATGGAATATTTGCCTACATATTTAACAGCATTATTATTTGTAATTATCTATACGGCACAAATATTTACTAGTATTGGCAAAACAAACAAAAACACAAATCTTTTATTTTTTGTGGCTCTGATTTTATTTATGGCAATTGTTAATTTCTTATTTGGTGATTACAAAGCAGGAATTGCGCTTGTATTAGCAATTAGTGCATGGCTAATTGGTACACTGGTATATACTTTTTTATTTGAAAAGGAAAAGCCAGTCATTCCTAAATGCTCCTCTTCAGCAGAGCCAGCCTGCGCTGAACCATCCCCTTGCGACTGCCCTGCAGGTGCTGAAACAATGGAATGTATTGATCTGACGCTGTAAACACACCGATGGGTCTAAATGCTAGTAACTATCTTTTAGATAAAGATGTTTACTAATGTAAGTTCTTGTTATGCTACTCTTTTCAAACCTGTTGGTTTGCTACTTGCTATTCGTCTTCTAAATGCACTTGGTCTTGTAGGAGATGTATTTGGATGGTTCAGTTTTTACATGAATCAGATGTATAGTGCTATATATGGTGCTATTACGGGGCAAGATAGTACTTGGTTTTTCTTTAATGATGGTGCGCCGGTTCAAATGAAATATACTCGATCAATGACTCGTGAGGCTCCTTGGTGGTACAATCAGCGCACGCGTCAATGGGTGTATCGTGGAACTGAATTTGGTGAGCGTGGATTTAATCTTCCTTTTGTTATGTGTACTCTTCACACACCTGTTGGAGAGCATGATCTAACTGAGTTCTTTGGAGACCATAAGTATTATTTCTCGAATCGCAGCCATGTATGCCCTTCTCCTGAGCAGCTTCTATCTGCATGGTCAATTGAATCTCACCATTGGCTAACCGATACGCAGAAAGATGCATCCTATTATACAATTATGGGTAGTGATTGCAATGATTACAGAATCCCGATTATTATGATGGATGATGATACTGAAGCAATTGAAACCTATAATCGTCTGTTTGGGGTTGAGCCTGGCTCTGAGTCTAGCGGCGAGTCTGAATCTGAGGCTAGTTCTGGTGAAGAGGAGTCTGGTGAACAGGAGTCTGGTGAAGAAGAATCTGGTGAAGAAGAATCTGGTGAAGAAGAATCTGGTGAAGAAGAATCTAGGGAGGAGAACGAAAAGGAAGAAAATAAGAAAGAATCAGCCGAGGAAGAGCGGCTGGCTCTGCTTGCGACCTCCGCAAACGCCGAGGAGACAAAAAAGGACAATTAGAATGTGTCTAAATGCCCCTACCTAAAAATTGATGTGGGTAATAGAGTAAGAAGGGATGTCAACAAGCCCTATGCAAATGACCGATAATATCCCCTCAGGCTCTTGGAGTGTTTGGTATCACTCCCCCAAGGAGAACAAATGGACTCCTTCTACGTATCACCAAATTGCAACTGTGAAAACATGGACAGAGTATTGGACAGTTATGGATGCAATTGGCGATGAGACTCTACTAAATGGCTTCTTCTTTGTAATGCGTGATCCTGCCCCTCCTCTTTGGGAGAATAAGCTAAATATTCGTGGTGGTGGATATAGTTTGCGAATTGGACGCAAAGATGCTGCTGATATGTTCCATAAATATGTAATTGGAGCAATGACTGGTGTAGTATCAGAAGAGGCTGATAATAAGCTCATGGGTGTAACAATCTCTCCGAAGCGTGGATTCAATGTTATTAATGTATGGAATGAAGATTTTGCCCGCTTTTCAGCAAATAATGGGCTGAAGCTTATTACAAAGCTGGTGGGTCCTGAGGAGATTCGGTATACCCGCCATGTGGATAAGAAGTTCAATTAGGTGCAAAGCACCTAATTAACTATTGCACCCACCAGAGGTGGGTGCTGAAGTTCAATTAGCCTTTGGCTAATCAACTATTGCACCCACATCTGGTGGGTGCTGAAGTTCAATTAAAAATAAAATAAATAATAACTATATAAATTGTATAATATATTATTTATTTCCACGCAAACGTTTATAATAATCAACAGCTTTTAGGAGTGGCGTATCATTTTTAATTGGGTGTAGTGATGGCAAATGTTTTACTAGAGGAATGGAGGAGCCAGATGGAAGCGGCACATTCCGTTGTACTAATCCAGTCTTTGCAGCACCAAGAGATTTTCTCCATACATCAGCCGAATCTTGCCAGTGTACAGCTGCAGGAAGGCTTGGGAAAGGCAGAGCCGACCCAAAAAGCGGAGCCGATCCAAAAAGCGGAGCCGACCCAAAAGGCTTCGGCAATCCACGCAAACGTCTCAACTCCATATAACGCTCTGCATCGGCGCCAGTAAAACCAGCAATTAGTAGATATAGAAATATGATGAAACGCATTTCTATATTTAAGGCTTGTTATACATGCAATGTATTGCCAATACAATTCAATTTTTCAGCACACCTCTGCAGCTAGCTCAAACTCATCAATAGACTCACGAGACTGTGTTCGCGTAGATGCTAGAGAAGTTGGAGAGGATGGTGGCGACATCCATTCCATCCAGCATGTCGGGATATCACGATGGACAAACGGCATAGTTTTTGTGACAACAAATCCATGTCGTTTGTACCAATTAATTATACGCGGGCAATTATCGGGTGTCAAACTGAGCTTGTAATTATCAGTAGCAACAGCATTCATAACAGCATTTAGAAGTTGTGTACCAGCTCCGCCTGCACGTCGTGTAGGGGATACTGCAATAAACCACAGATGGGCTGTTGCAGCTGTTGTAGCTGTTGCACTATCTAAGCATGTGATCGCGAAACCAACTAGCGTGGCATTATAATATAATCCCAAGCTCCAGTTGCATTCCTTCGTCCTCCATGCATTTACAAAATCCGCATCATCTGTTCGCGGAAATGTTTCTATAAATATCTTTTCAACAGCTAAAAAATCAGTTTCTACTAGTGGTTTTATACCCAGCATTTTGTCATTATACTATTATATTTGAAATTTTATTCTGAAAGTGGTGATTTAAACTATGGTTGATATAACTACTATGTATATGATCCACAATGTCAATTGAAATAACATCAACAGAAACACCTGTAAAACCGGCTCCACCGCCTTTAGAAATTATATGTTATTCTGGAGGAGTTGGTATAAGCTCAGGAGCTCGCCAATATTTTTTCCCTTATAAAACAATCCAATTCTTGCAATTAGAGCGGCGTGGAGAAGCTGCAAGTTGGATTCTTCATATTCGTACAGATCGTGATAAAATAAACCTTGAAAGTGGGAGAAATCTGGAGCCTGATTTTCGTGCACTCATGATTGCTTATCGTAGTGGAACTTAGATATGCAGCGGCTCATATGTAAAATCATGGTATGCATTTAATTCAAAATAAAAATGCGATGGAACCACTATACAATCTTTTAGGAAGGTGCAAGGAGGTTCGCACAGCTCCGCGCGGCTATCTGCATATATGACTGCCCGTAGCATATTATGTAAAAACACTGAATGTGAAAATGTTATAAAATCTGGATTGGTTGTTTTTGCAAGAACAGTTGGTGTTATTGGTATACATACAGGAATTCCTGCAAGAATTGCTGCATATATATCTGACCATGTCGGTTCACCAGGACGTGTCCCTACATATATATAAAATGCAGTTCGTGGGCTTGTTTGTGCATATTGTTCAATTGAGAGTAAGATATCTTCCGATTGCCCAGCGGTTCTTATAATATTAAAAGAAGGGAACTCGGGGTTATGTCCATGCCCAAATACTACACAATTGTATTTTGAACAATCGTCACTGTCCATCTTATTTTAAGTTGTGTTATTAGTATGCAAAGTGCTTTAATAACTGGTGGGCTCGGTTTTATTGGTTCCCATATTTGTGTTCAGCTTTTAGAGAAGGGCTTTAATATTATAATAATAGATAATTTATCCAATTCATCTATTGAAAAGCTGGATGTTATACG
>Ga0078894_10002778_pt1 | contig 13248 bp, 12 predicted proteins | sample LauGreSu1BDMLBSD_2_FD_67506 | JGI IMG/M metagenome (GOLD analysis project Ga0078894, IMG submission 67506) | Freshwater lake microbial communities from Lake Michigan, USA - Su13.BD.MLB.SD (version 4) (version 4) | ecosystem: Environmental > Aquatic > Freshwater > Lake | place: Lake Michigan...
GAGATGGCTGCCACGACTGCAAGGGAAGCGAGGGACCTCAGGGACATGATGATGTTCTCCGCGGCAATCGGCCGCACGCACTAAGACAGGAATGGGACAGGGATGGGACAGGAACGGACACAGGAACTCGCAACAGACACCCGCTCGACGCGTGCCCCCTGGACGGGGCGTTCGCGCCGGTGGCACATGTGCTTCGCTGGACGGCCGGAAGACCGGTATGAGGGACGGCGCGGGGGACGGTGCGCGGTGCCTGATACGGAGCGGAGAAACGCGGGCCACACGGGAAAGCCGACGAAAGACAACACACTTCGCGCTGCGCGCTCGATGCGCCAACGCGAACTCTTCACCCGGCCCTTGCCCTGGATCCTCCGAAGCCGGGACAATATCAAAGTCCCCTTCCTCGCACAAGCGCAACGAAAGGACCCCGGGCCGCTTTCCGAACGGCGACGCATCATGAATCGCTACGACTACAAGGATCCGCGCGGCCGCCGGTCGGGACCCTACATCGAGTCCGAGCTCAAGTCTCTCGCGGCGCGGGGTTTGCTCGAAGCCGATGGCGTCATCGAGCTGAATGGCGTCGGCGAGGTTGGACGAGTCGCGGAAATCCCCTGGCTCGGCGATGCGAGCCCCCTGTCGCCGCCTGAACCCCCTCCACCACCGCCGGCAACGGCGCCTCCCACTTCGGCCGACGACGCGATCGCGCGCGCCGCCTTCGCCGACGCCTTCGACGCCGTGAAGAAGCCGGTCGGCATCCCGCGCTCGATGTATGTGCTGCTCGCGCTGCTGCCGCCGATCATCGGCCTCTTCGGCGTGCACAACATCGCGGCGGGCTACCGCGTGCGCGGCGCGACGGCGGTCCTGCTTTCGTTCCTCACCTTCGGCGGACTCTGCGTGATCGCGTTCCCGCCCTGCGCGTGCGCCGCAGTCCCGCTCTGGATCACGCTCTTCGGAGTGAGCCTCTTCGAGGCGATCCTCGTCCGGACGGACGCGGCCGGCAAGCCGTTCAGCTGAGACGCGCGACGCGATCAGACGATCGTCAGGAGCGTCTGAAGCGTCTCGTCGATCGTGGCGATGTACCGGGCGGCGGCCTGGAACTGGCGCTGGTACGAGAGCATGTTGATCGACTCCTCGTCGAGCGACACGCCGCTGGTGGCCTGGATCTGCGACTCGAGGCTGTCGCGGACGAGCGCCGCGCTCTCGGCCTTGGTGTTCGCGGCCTGCGTCCGCACCGCGAGATCGGTCGTCGCGCTCTGCCAGAATCCGCGCAGGCTCCGTCCGCCGAGGCTGTCGACGCCGAGGTTCTCGAGCCCCGCGATCGCGAGCGCGGCGGCGTTCGATCCGTCGACATGGCCTTGCCCGGCCGCAAGAAGGCGCGGGTCGTCGACGATGGCCTCGTTGATCGCGATGTCGGTCGCGTCGGAGCCCGCGAAGAAGGCGTTCACGCCGAGCGCGGCAAGCACTCCGGAGCTGTCGTCGCTGAAGCTGACCTCGTAGCCGTTCGAAGCGTCGATCCGCAGCGCGCCGTCCGGCGTCACGCTCGCGGAGCCAGTGCCGCCCGGGAAGGCTGAAGAGATCCGCGCGGCGAGCTGGCTGAGCGATGTGGCGCCCGGGTCGACCGCGATGAGCACGGTCGTGCGCTCGCCGGTCGACTGGTTCGTGACATGGAGCTCGAACGAGCCGTTGCGGATGTCGAACGGGATCGCGTTCGCATCGGCGGCGAGGTTCGCGGCGGGATCCGGGACGGCGTTCAGGCCGGTCACGGTCGAGTAGCCTCGCATGCCCTGCCCCTGCGAGTGGATGCGGTTCACCTGAAACGCGAGCTCGCGCGCGAGCGTGTCGAGGTCCGCGATCGCGGGGTCGACGGTGTCGGCGCGCTGGCGGAAGAGCGCGCCGATCTGGCCGCCGTCCGGCTCGAGCATGGTGCCGTCGGCGCGCACGCGTAGCGAGACGGTCGTGCCGTTGCCGCTCGACTCGGTCCGCAGCTCGATGCCGCGCGACTCGCCGGCGAGCACCACCGGCACCGAGCCCACGAGGATGTCGATGGCGCCGTTGGGCTGCTCGACCGTGCTCACCGGGATGTACTGCGAGATCTCGTCGACGAGCATGTCGCGCCGGTCGCGCAGCGCGTTCGCATCGCCGCCGGCACCGCCCTGCTCGGTCTCCACGATCTGGCGGTTGACCTCGGCGATCTGGTCGAGGAGGCCGTCGACCGTGCGGATCGTCGCACCGAGCGAGCGGTCGATCTCGGTCCGCACATTCACATGCTCGGCGCGGAGCTCGCGGATCGCGGTCGCGAGTCCGCTGCCCTGCTGGACGACGACCGTGCGCACGGCCTCGTCGGTCGGGTTGTTGGCGAGCTCGCTGAAGCTATTGAAGAACGCGCTGAGCCGGCTCGAGAGGTCCTGGTCGCTGAGCTCGTTGCGGATCGTCTCGATCGCGTTGAGGAAGCGCTGGTCGATCTCCGCGGAGTTCTGGTCGCTGATTGCGGCCCGCGTGCGCGCCTGAAGCGCCGTGTCGACCGTGCGCTGGATGCGCGCGAGCTGAACGCCGGTGCCGATGAATCCGCCGCGCCCGATGAACTCGGGCCGGCTTGGGGCGAGGCGGGCGACCTGCCGGTTGTAGCCCGGCGTCGCGGCGTTCGCCATGTTGTTGCCCGCGACCTGGATCGCCGCCTGGCTCGCGAGGATCGCCGACTGCCCGATCTGAAGTGCGCCGTTGATGCTCATGGCGTGGACTCCTTACGACTTGATGTCGAGGCTCGAGACGACATTCGGACCGAGGGCCACGACCCCCTGGCGCGAGTAGACCTTCGCGTGCGCAAGCGCGGAGTGCACGGTCTGCAGGATCCCGGCCATGTGCGCGGACAACCGCTCGGTCGCCTGCCGGACGACGCCGCCCTCGCGCTGGACCTCCTCGAGCACCGACCGCAGCTCGCTGCGGACGAGGTCGAGCCGAGCGCGGTCGGACTCGCTGAGACGCGCGGAGATCTCCGCGAGGGAGGCCTTCGGCGGCAGCGCCAGGCGTACCGCGAGCTGCGAGCACTCCGCCGCGCGGGCCCGCTCGAGCTCGGCGATGCGCGCGCCGTTCGCGGCGTCCGACTTCTCAAGCGCCGCGAGCGACGCGAAGTCGGCCCGACGGACGGCCTCGCGCCGCGACCGGAGTCCGGCGAGCACCTGGGCCTGGGTCGCCTGCATCGCGACGAGGATCTCGACGAGCCGCGCCGCGTGCGGGCGGCCTGGAATGCCCTCTCGATTCGTGCTCATGGAACCGCTCCTTCCGGTGCCGCGGAACCGCGGCGCCTGCGCTCGATCGACTGCTCGAAGCGGTCCGCGGCGCGGTCGACGAGCGCGAAGTTCGAGCCCTCGACGACCTTGTCCGCAAGGATCGCGTCGAGCATGGGCCGGAAGCGCTTCTCGGCGGTGCCGGGCGCGAAGGGACCGGCGGCGAATCCGCCGTCGCGCAGCGACGCGAACACCGGCTTCACGAGTCCCTCCGTGACGAGGGTCTTGGAGGCCTCGTACGCCAGCGCGCGGGTGTCGCCCTGGCGCGCGCGGGACGCGAGGCGCGCGTCCGGCGCGAGGATGCTCGCGGGAGTGGACTGGGAGACCGAGCTCATGACTCGATCACCTGCGCCTTCAGCGCGCCCTGGCGCTCGAGCGCCTTGATGATCGCGACCTGCGTCTCGAACGGCACATCGACCTCGATCAGCGCATCGAGCAGCTGCCGGAGCCGCATGCTCTGCCGCTGCGTCTCGCCGGTCGCGATGCCAGCCCAGGCGATCGTGTCGCTGACGGGCTGCTCCGGCGTGGGCTCGATCTCGGGCGTCACCGTCGTGATGCGGAGGTTCGCGGCCGTCACTGCGGCGGGCCGGAACTCCACGCGCTCGTCGACCGTGATGACCTTGGCCGAACGGTCGATGACGACACGCGCCGGCGTGCGGATCAGGTCGCCGGGCACGGAGAAGGTCATCAGCTGCGCGATGAACTTGTTCGGGTCCTCGAGCTCGCTCTTGGGGATGCGCACTCGGATCGTCTGCGCGTCCTCGACCTTCGCCGCGCCGGAGTGCTTCGAGATCGAGAGCTCGTCGTTGATGAGGTCGGCGAGGCTCGAGGCGGTCGGATAGCCCGCGTACTGCGGATGGAGGACGAGGGCGATCGAATCGCCCTCGAAGGGGCTCATGACGATGTCGCGCACCATGCGCGCGCCGCCGCGGATCCGTGCCTTGGTGGAGGTCGACGGGTCGACCTCAAGCTCACCCTCGGCCACCGCGAAGGGCGCCGCGCCGGAGGGATCGGCGGCGAGCACGGGGGTGCGGAGGAAGCTCGTCACGAGCTGCCCGCCCTCGAGGCTGGTGGCGCTCCCGTAGGTGCCGATGACGACATCGAGCCGGTCGTCGGTCCGGGCGCCGGTGCGCGGGATCTCGACGGTCACGAGGACGAGCGCGATGGAGCGGGTCTTGGCGGCACTGCGGACATCGATGGCGATGTTGCCGAGGTTCTTCAGGAGCTGCGCGTACGGCTGCGCCGACACGGTCGAGTCCTTCATGTTGTCGCCAGTGCCGTTGAGGCCGTAGACGAGGCCCATGCCGACGAGCCGGTCGCCCTCGAGCCCGCGCAGACGGACATACTCCTGAAGCTCGCCGGCCCCGGCGCTTCCGGTCGCCATGGCGGCAAGGCCAAGCAGGAGCGCCCACAGCGGCGCAGAAACTGCGCCAAGGAGGCGGTTCGGGGTGTCTCGAAGCCGCTGACGGGCGGCAAGTGGTGCGCGGATCGAGCCGGATGCGCGTGTCATGGGGTGGACCTCCTGTCCAAGGGTCCCTTCGAGGCAACCTTCATGCCACCGCTTCCGCCGGTCCGGCCGATACTGCTGCCCATGCACCCTCTGGCCCGCAGCCTGACCCGAAGCCTCATCCCGTTCCTCCTCGGGCTCGTGGGCTCCGTGCTGGCGTTTGCCGGGCAGACCGGGGAGGCCGATCAGAACCTCGCGTTCGGGGTCGCCAGCGTGGCATGGCGCGACGGGCTGCCGGCCGTCTGCTGGTGGCTGGGCGCGTGGGGCTTCGGGATCGGGCTCGGAAAGCTCGCGACCGGTCCGAGCGTGCGTGCGATCACCCTGGCCGCCGCCGGCGAGCGCGGGGACGGCAGCGACCGGACCGGGCTTGATGAGCTCGCGGTCGCGCTCGGGCTTGGCGCGGCGTTCCTTCTTGCGATCGACTCTGCGCTCGGGACGCTCGGCGTGGCCAGGGCGGCGGGCGGCGTGCTCGCGTGGCTCGTCATCGCGATCGGCGTCGTCGTCGGTGCGCGGATCCTGCGCGATGCGCCCGTGCGGCTCGGTGCGGGTGGCGGCGGAAGCGAGTCGGCCGGGGGATCGCCCTGGATCGATTCGCTCCGCGGCGCGGTGCTCGGCGTCGCGACCGGACTGCTGATGGTGGCCGCGTCAGTCGCGCCGGGCTGGCTCTGGTCGAGCGAGTTCGCCGGCTTCGACGCGCTCAGCTACCACCTTCCGCTGCCGAAGGAGTGGTTCCTCGCCGGCGGCGTCGTGCGGCCGGTCGAGGGCAACATCTACTCCGCGCTTCCGTCGTTCGTCGAGAGCGCCTTCCTGCACCTGATGATCCTGCGCGCGAATCCGATCGACGGTGCGCTGGCGTGCCAGTGGTGGTCGATGCTCGCGACCCTCGCGAGCGCGTTCGTGACCGCCCGGCTCGCGCGGCGTGCGATCGGTGATCGCGCTGGCTTCATCGCGGCAGTGCTCTTCCTGGCCACCCCGTGGACGACGGTGGTGGGAACGCTTGCCTACAACGACATGTTTCCCGTGCTCGCACTGGCGTCGGCATGGCTCCTCGTCGGGCCGGCCGACGACGACGCGCGTCCGGTCGACGCCCGCCTGGCCGCGGCGCTCGCGCTGCTCGCCGCGGCGGCGTTCGGAGCGAAGCCCAGCTCGCTCTTCTTCACCGCGCTTCCGATGTGCGCGGCAGTCTGGGCCGCGGGCGGCCGCACGGGTGGCGCCCGGAACTTCCGCGTCGCTCCGGTCGCGCTGGCGGTCGGGCTGGCGGTGCTCTCGCCGTGGCTTGTGCGGAACCAGCTCCACTACGGAAGCCCGACCTTTCCGTTCCTTTCCGGCGTCTTCGGGCTCGGGCCGTGGAGTGCGGAGCAGCTCGGGATCTTCCTCAACGCCCACGCGAGCCCTGGGTCGCTGTGGTCGAAGCTCCCGCTCATCTGGCAGCAGTGGATCGGGTATGGCTTCGGCGCCGCTCCGGTGCCGAACGAGCCGTGGTTCCCGCTGTGGGGCGTGCTTCCGATCGCTGGAATCGTGGGACTCGTGGTCGCGGTGCGGCCCCCGGCCGGCGCGGCGAACCGCCGGTGGCGGTGGGTCGGAGGCGCGATGCTGCTCGTCATGGTCGCCGGCTGGCTCCTCGGGACGCACGCGAAGAGCCGTTTCCTTCTTCCTTCGGCGGTGCCGCTCACGCTCGGGGCGACGGCGCTCCTCGTGGTCGTCTCTCGGCGCGCGGGCCTGAACCTCGCGACGGGCGTCGCGTGCGGAATGCTCCTCCTGCCCGTCGCGGCGTTCCTTCGCGAACCGGTGAGCGGGACCTCCGAGCGACGCGCGCCGGCGCTCCTCGTCAACGGCGTGAGCCAGGTCACCGGCGCCGCGCTCGCGGAGGCGCTTCCGGCGCTCCCGCAGGAGGAGCAGGCGAAGTTCGTGCAGCAGGCGCAGAGCAGCTTCATCCTGAACTACACGCTTCCGAAGGACGCGCGGCTCGTCGGCATCGGCTTCTCGACGCCGTTCTACATCCTGCGCCCGATTGCATGGACGACGGTCTGGGACCGCGGCGAGTTCGACCGCGTGGTCGACGAGGCACCCGGTACGCCGGCGGCGTGGGGCGTCCGCCTGCGCATGCGTGGGTTCACGCACGCGGTGGTGAGTCCGGTGATGCTGACCGTGTGGGCGCGCAGCGGGTGGCTGAATCCGGCGCTCGCGAACGACCGCTGGCTGCGGCCGTTCCTCGAGTCGAACAGGCTGTTCGCGCGGACCGCGGACGGCATTCTGGTGGTCGAACTCGGGGTGGACCGCGATCAGGGAACCGCGGGAGTGACGGGCTCGCCGACACCGGGCTGAGCCGCGGGCGGCTGCGGCATCGGCGGAAGCTCCGCCTTCGGCGTCACCACGACGGGCGTCCTTCGCTCGAACTCGCCGCGCATCGACTTGAGCGCTTCCGCGACGCGCTGCTCGGTCTCGGCGCGGTGCCGCTCGCGGACTCCGACGAGGACCACGACGAGCCCCACCGCGACGAGGAACGAGATGACGGCGAGGCCGAAGAGGAGGCGGTTCGTGCGCTCGAGCGCCCGGGCGCGCGCGGCAAGGCCCGCGTGGGCGGGACCGACCTGCGGTGCGGCCGCGTCGGGCGCGGGCGGGGTTCCGGTCTGGAGCGTGGGCGGGAGCGCGGGCGCCGCCACCGGCTCGACACGGATGAGAAGGACGCTCGAGTCCTCGACGAAGGCGGAGAGATCGCTGCGGGCCCCCGCCGGCGCCGCGGTGCGTGCGACGGGTGGAAGGCCGAGGAAGTTGCGCTCCGGCGCGGGCGGCGGGGCCGCGCCGCAAGAATCGCAGCACGGCGAGGACTCGCTCACCGGCGCCTGGCACGCGAAGCAGCGTCCGAACAGGTGCGCGATGCCGGGCGCCCGGCGTGCGACCGTCCAGAGCTGCCGCGTGGTCGGGCCTCGGACGATCGCGTCGCGGCCGATCTCCTTGGCGCGGATCGCCGCGGCGATCGCGCGATACGAGTAGCCGACGAAGTGCGGCTTCTTCGAGTCGCGGAGATACCAGGCGCCCATGTCGTCGAGCGTGGCGGAGAGGCTCCACTGGTCGAACCGGCCGTGGCAGGCACGGCACTCCGTCGATGGCGGCTGCTGCGTGCCGCAGTACGGACAGATGAGGTTCTGGGCTGCCGGCGCGTCGTCCATCCGTCGGAGGATAGCGGCTCGTGCGGCCCGGCCAAAGGCACGCGACGCTCGGCTCGGCTACGCTCGGCCTCACAATGACGGGTCACTCCGTGCTCTCTCGGCGCTCGAACGCGGTCCCGGCCCGCGCTTCGGTTCGCATCGCCGTGCTGCGGTCGGCCGCGCTGGTCGCGCCTGCCCTGTGGCTCGCCGCGGCATCGGGGTGCGCGGCCCGCGGCGCGACGCCTGCGGCGCCTGGGGACGCAACGGCGATGACTGCGGAGCCGAAGCCGCGCGAACTCGTCGCGATCGTCGACGGCCAGGCGCTTGTCTTCGGTGCGCTGCGCGCGGCGCTCGTCGAGGATGCGGGTGCGCAGGCGCTGCGTGACGCGGTGGTCGACCAGCGGCTCGCGGCGCGACTGCGTGCAGCCGGCCTCTCGGTCGGTTCCGACGCGATCGCACGCGAGCGCACGCTGCTCCTCGAGGCGCTCGATGCGGACACCACGCGCGCGGAGGATCTGCTGCGGGCGATCCGGTTGCGCGAGGGGCTCGGACCCGCGCGCTTCGACGCGCTCCTTGCGCGGAATGCAGGTCTCCGCGCGCTGATCGCGGGCGCCGTGACGCTCGATGAAGCCGGGCTCGCGAGCGCACACGACATCCTGCACGGACCGAAGCGGACCGTGCGCATCGCCGTCCTCGCGAGCCTCGCGGATGCCGAGCGCTTTCGAAGCGACCTCTCGACCCGCGGCTTCTCCGACCTGGCCGTCGAGCGGTCCCTCGACGAAAGCGCCGCCCGAGGTGGACTTCTTGCACCGCTGGCGCGGCGCGATCCGAGCTATCCGGAGCCACTGCGCGCGGCGGCGTTCGCGACGCCCGTGGGCGAGACGAGCCCGCCCGTCCTCGATGGGGCGCGGTTCCACCTCGTCCGCGTCGAGTCGGAGCGGGCGTCCGACGCGGTGACGCCGGCCGAGTCGCGTGCCGCGTGCGAGCGGTGGCTGCGGCTCTCGCGCGAGCGGCTGCTGATGGACGCGCTTGCGCGCGAGCTCGCGTCGATGGAGGGCGTGACGGTGTTCGACCGCGCGTTCGACGGTCCGGCCGGCGCCCGCTGAGCGCGGCCTTCGACCTCCCGGCTCGACCGCTCAGGGCTCGACCGCTCAGGTCTCGAGCGCGCCCACTCGCCATGCGGCGATCGGCAGGATCGCGGCCACCGGCAGGAACACGCCGACCGTCGCAGGCACGCCGGGCATCTCGACGGTCATCATGAAGAGCGCGCCGAGGAGGCCTGGCACCGCGACCGAGATCGCGAGGACGCTCGGCCGCAGCATCTTCTTCGGCTCGCGCACGAGGAAGAACGGCAGGCACACGACCAGCATCAGGAGATTCACGCACGCGCCGGCGAAGCGCTGCCCGATGAGCCGCGACGCGGTCGCGAAGTCCACGCCGCCCTCGGAGGCGAGCTTGCCGATCTGCGGCGCCGAGAGCAGCTGCGCGAACCCGCGGAAGCGGCGCGCAAGCAGCACGCGCGGCGCCGCATCGCTCGCGATGAACTCGACGGCCTCGGGCGGGGAGACCTCGATCTCGCGTCCGTCGGCGCCGTCCTTCGCCGTCCGGCGCGACGCGCGGCCGCCCTCGAGCGCCCATCCGCCGCGCTCGGAGTCCCACGCCGCGCGGTCGGCCTCGATGCGGCGCGTCGCGGCGCCGAGCTCGTTGCGCTCGAGGAAGACAAGGCCGCGCGCGGTCTCGGTCGCCGGATCGAAGCTCGCCGCGAGCATCAGGCGCCCGGCGCGGTCCTCGAACAGCTTGACCGGGAACCCCTGTGCCGTGGGGGCGAGGATCGACGAGTGCTCGCGCACGAGGAGCGGCGCGAGCCTCGGCAGAATCACCTCGCCGTTGACGAGCTGGATGAGGTTGAGCACCACCGCAGCGCCCACGATCGCAAGGCCGACCCGCCAGAGGCTCAGGCCGGCCGCGAGCATGGCCACGAGTTCGCGCGTGCGCGCCATCTGCGTGAGCGTGAACCCTGCGGCGGCGACCGAGCAGAGGCCGACCATGTACGCGTACATCTGGAAGACGCGCGGCGCGTGGAAGTCGACGATCGCGGCGGGAAGCGCGGTCCAGACCGAGCCGAACCGCTCCTTCGCGACCGCCAGCCGCGCGACCTCGATGTACGCGTCGAGCTGCAGGATCGTGTCGATCGACGCGGCGAACAGGAACATCACCGAGAAGATCAGGGCGAAGTTCCCGAGGAAGCGGAACGCGATCCAGCGGTCGAGCAGCAGCATCAGTTCCTCGCCACCTGGCGGTACGCCACGAGGATCATGGTCGCGAGCATCAGGTTCCCGCTCGAGGTCACGAGGATGCCGGCGACCGAGGTGGACTCCTTCAGCATCTGCTCGCCGCCCGAGATCAGCAGGACATCGCCGATCGAGGGGAGGAACGCGAGCAGGTAGACCTGCAGCGGGTTCGCGCCGCGCAGGCGGATCGCGAGGGTCGCGCCCAGGAGCAGCATCAGCGGCGCGCACAGCGCCTGGTTGATGCGCTGCGTGATGCGGGCGACGATGTCGGCACGGACGCCGCGGACCGACTCGTTCATCGCGGCGGCGGCGCGCACGGCCTCCTCGGTCGCCGCTTCGGACGCGGATCCGGTCCGGGCCACCGCCGCGCGCGCGCGCCCGGCTTCGGCGGCGAGCTCCGCGACGGGCATCGCGGTGCGGTCGGACTCGGCGAAGGCGCTCGGCAGGAGCCCGGTGAGCCGCTGGGGCCAGCGGCCGGCGTGCTCGCCGCGGCCGTCGACCGTGTCGTCGGCGCGCGCGAGGAGCTCGAAGCTCGGCCGCCCGTCGGACGGATCGCGCACGGCGCGAAGAAGCGCCTCGCGCGTCGCGGCGCGGCGACCGGATGATCCGCGGAGGAGCTCGACGAGCTCGATCGCGCCCCCGTCATCGCGGGGGACGAGCCGGTCGCCCTCGAGGCGCGCGTTGCGGATCTCGAACGCACGGCGTCCGCTGCGGTCGACGAGCCGGAGCGAGCCCTCGCCCGCGAGCCGCGCGTCGATGGCCGCCCACGCGTCGACGAGCGCGAGCGCGCCCACGACCTGCATGCGCGAGTCGACGACGCCGTGGTAGGACTCGATGTTGTTCCAGACATCGGCGAGGCCGCGGATGTCGAGGTCCTTCGGCTTGAGCCGGATGCCACGCCCGAGGTCGATCGCCTCGGGCTCGGCGAGCGGGACCGACACGAGCGCGCCGTCCTCTCCGAAGGCGGTCGCATTCGCGAACGCGAGCTTGATGTAGCTGCGCCCCTCGACCTGGTAGACATCCGCCGTCGCGCTCTCGGCGGTGAACTCGTTGGAGGGCGTTCCGCGCGGACCGGTCTCGATCGCGGCGACGCCGGAGAGGAGGAGGCGCGTCTGGAGTCCGGATCCGTCGGGCTCGACGGGGACGACCCGCACCTCGTCGGCGTAGAGCTGCGTGCGATCGACGACCAGGGCCTCGCCCCGGCTCGCGGCGGCGACGAAGAGCCGCGTGACATCGCGGGTCACGAGGCGCTGCATCGCGGTCCAGAACCTCGGCACGGCGGCGTCGACGAGGATGGCCATCCCGAGCAGCAGGATGAGCCCGAGGCCGGCCGCCGGAAGGAGCACCCGCCGGTAGGAGAGGCCGGCGGCCGACATCGCGAGCACCTCGTTGTCGGCCGCGAGGCGCGCGTAGACGATCGTGCCCGCGAAGGCAGCCGCGAACGGAAGCGCGAACTGGAGCATCGGCACCGACGCGGTGGCCACGAACGGCAGCACATCGTGGGCGCCGAGGAGGTTCTGCATGATCGGCCGGATCGCGGCGCCGAACGCGATCACGGTCACCAGCACGCCCGCGGTGAGGACGAGGATGCGGAGGAGGTCCGCCAGGATGTGCCCGAACAGGATGCGCGACATGCGGGGGCCCGCATCGTCTCCCGAACCCGCGCTTCCCGCAAGCCACGCAGTTTCGGGAACTTCCGCGCATCCTGCACAGACGGACGGCCCCGGGTCCCGTTTTCGCCCCCCGCGCGGCCCCGTCTCCGGAGGGGCGCGTGTCGAGCCGAAGTGAGACGGAGGAAGAGAAGCGTCGCCGGCGGCATCCGTGATGTCTCCCGGCGCGCGCGTGTGGTTGGCGAATGGCTGGGTCGGTCCGCCAGCGTGGTGCAGGCGGGCCATCGGAGAAGTTTCGTCGTGCAGCCCCGTCGCCACAACCTTGGTCGATCTCGAAGCCGGACCGCGAGCCTGCGGACCGCGCCGCGCGGGCTCACGCTCGTCGAGGTGCTGGTCGCGACGGTGATCCTTGCGGTGGCGGGGCTCGCGGCACTCGAGGTGCTCGCGCGGTCCGATGCGTCGAGCCTGCACGCGCGGCGTCAGGCGCTGGCGGCGGTCGAGGCGGAGCGGATGCTCGAGAGCGCGGCGGTCGATGTGCGCAGCGAGCGCCCGGCGGCGCGCAGCGAGGAGTTCGAGCCCGGCGTCGCGGCCGAGGCGCTCGGCGGCTGCGTCGCGACGGTCCGGGAGCAGCGCGAGGAACTTTCCGTGCGCGACGCCGCCGGCACGCCCCACCGCATGCCGGTCGTGCGGCTCCAGGCCGAGGTCAAGGACCCTTCCGGTGCGAGCCTCGTCTCGTTCGAGCGCATCGTGCCCGTCGCGACGGCGGGAGGTGCACGATGACGCATGGCGATTCGCAAGGGCGGTCACACCCGGGGCGACGGACCCGCGCGGGCTTCACGCTCGTCGAGGTCGTGGTCGCGACCGGGATCCTCGGACTGGTCGGCGCGGGAATCGTGAGCTTCCTCGGCGCGTTCGCGACGAGCGCCGGGGCGCGCACGCGGGTCAGCGATCCGGCGCTCGAGGGTGCCCTTGCGCTTCGGCGGATCGAGCGGATCGTCCCGGCGCTGCGCACCGTGCTGTCGGTGGACGATGGCGCCGCGGTGCTCTGGGCCTCCGACCGCGTGCCAAGCCGGACGGTGCACCTGAGCGAGCTCGCGTGCCTGCGGGTCGATGCGGACCGCGGCGAGCTCCTGCTCGAGATGATCGACGAGGCCGCGCTGCTCGAGGACCGCTCGCTCGAGACGGAGTTCGAGGCGCGCGACGACTTCCGGGCCGCGGTCGACGCGGCGCGACGCGCGGGCCTTCTGCGGGCGCATGTGATCGCGGAGGGCCTCGACGGCGCCACGCTGTCGCTCGGCCGCACCAGGTCGTCGGTCGTCCTCGCCCTGACCGCCGCGGGCGCGGCGTCGAGCGTCGTCCTGTCGCCAGCAAGTCCAGAGGAGCCACTCCGATGATCGCATCGATGCTCGC
>Ga0078894_10002779_pt1 | contig 13247 bp, 11 predicted proteins | sample LauGreSu1BDMLBSD_2_FD_67506 | JGI IMG/M metagenome (GOLD analysis project Ga0078894, IMG submission 67506) | Freshwater lake microbial communities from Lake Michigan, USA - Su13.BD.MLB.SD (version 4) (version 4) | ecosystem: Environmental > Aquatic > Freshwater > Lake | place: Lake Michigan...
GCCGGAGAAATTATTTGTCCGGTCATGATTTGCGGAATCTGGGTGTACTTGTTTACGCGCATAAAGTGGCGGACATCGCGGAGAAGTGCGCTCCACGAATAAGTGCGGATGGAGGCGTGGTTGGCGCGAAGAATGGCGAAAACGGCGTATGTGAGTGCGCCGGCGTATGCGTTATTGATATATGCGTCGGCGGATGTTTGTTCGTCACGCGACCCACTAATCATGAACACTTCACCCGCTGTATCGGTGTATTTCGGGTTTGTAAATGCACGTTGCTGGGTGCGCCAGAGGGGTGTGGGTGCGGATGCGGATGGTGGTCGAACAAGAACACTGAAATCCTCGTATTTATAGCGAATATCGCAGCCACTGCCGTTATGACAGCAGTCGAGAATGACGTAAAGCCGCGCACCGCGGGGTACCCGGTCGACGAGAAGTGTGCGGATTTCATCGTCGGTGACCATGCCGCCGCCCGACGCGCTAGAGGCATCGTAATCAATCGGGCAAAGACATGAGTCCAGACCGGTGGCTTCATCGCCGTTGGTATCACGCACCAAGGACCCGTGACCGGAGAAATGAAAGACGGCTTCATCGCCGGCGACCATCCCGGCGACGAGTGCAGTCATCCCGGCGATAATATTTTGGCGGGTGGGGGGTAGGGGCGATGCTGTACCGACGCGGTTGCGATTGCCATCCGTGATAATCGAAATCGCGCCGGGGGCGACATACCCTAAAACGGTGCGCAAATACTGTGCGACATTTACAACGTCATTATAACAACCGTTGAGTTCGTTATCTGTATTCAGGTAGTTGATGCCGACGAGGAGGGCGGTGCGGCGAGGGGGGCGGGTAGGGGGCGGGGCATGGGCGACAGACATGGACGTGGATGTGCTATGATAATATAATATATTATAATAGTAGTAGCGGTATGTCAGACTCGGACGGCGGTGGCAGTGACCGCGGCATCGGCGTCGACCTTTACTTGGTTCGTCACGCAGAAAGTTGCAGTAATATTGTTCGGTCCAAAAGCGCACAACATTCTACATACCGTAGAACGCACCGTGACACACTTCATGAACCAGTATTATCGATAAACGGATATATACAATCATTCCAACTAAGATATCATTTACATGGTCCAGGTGATTACGATTACGACGATATGACAGTTATATGTTCACCTCTTGTTCGCACAGTTGTAACTGCGATGATAGCCTTAAGCACATTTGATGACCAGGTAAATCATCATGTTATTCATATTGTACCTTACGTGAAGGTTCACGACAAAAAATTATCGATGGTGAACAGTGTGGCCGAACTGAAAGAAAAAATACATGAGTTCAAGACGTGGTTTCACACCACTGGGATTCATATGTACCAATTATTCCGTGAAATACATCCAGTCGCGCCGAAAAGAATAACAGCCATTCATTTTCCCCGGTTGGATTACGCGGCATTGGAAGAATACGAACGTCGATTCCGAGAGAATGAACGAATCGATGTAATGGAGGAGTTTCAGAAATATATTGTCGGGCCCAGGTCCATGTCCATGTCCATGTCCAGGTCGTTCCTCGTCTTTACACACAAACGGTTTATTATGAAAATGACTAGATGTTCGAAGGCCCCCGCAAATACATCCATTACAAAAGTAACGATGAACGACACTGAACCCGAACCGGGTCGGAATGACGGTCGCGGTGATATAATGTCGTCGTCAAAGGTGATATACCGACCCAGACTACTGAATCCTACGCGAAAGATTCAGCATAAACCTGAACTCGAAATGTGTAGAAATACATTTTTGTCTACGGCGCATAAACGCTCTGTTACGCGCCGCCGCAACCGCCACCGCCACCGCTCGAATACATATAAAGATATATAATGTACATATAGTATTGTCCAGTTCCCACGCTCCGTACTTCCGTAACTCCGTACTCCGTACTTCCGTAACTCCGTAGTAATGAAAATAGCATTCATCACCGGAATCACCGGCCAGGACGGTTCCTACCTTAGTGAATTGTTGCTGCAAAAAGGATACAAAATATTCAGTATGGTCCGTAGAACATCACTGCTATATTCACACACGAGAATCGACCATATTCGCGACAAACTCGAGCTACGATATGGAGACATGACCGACGCCACCAGTTTATCAAATTACATCCATCATATTATTCAAACCCACCCCGAGTTTGAAGTACTCGAAATCTATAATTTAGCGGCACAATCCCATGTCGCCATTTCGTTTGATATCCCCGAGTATACTGCCGATGTCGATGGTATCGGAGTGCTTCGTTTACTCGAAATCATCCGCAGTGTCGCCGAATCCGCCCGAAAGAGAATACGATTTTATCAAGCGGGGACAAGCGAAATGTTCGGCGATGTCAAAGAAACCCCCCAAAATGAGAATACGCCATTCAATCCAGTGTCGCCCTATGCAGTGGCCAAGGTGTATGGACACTACATGACAAAAGTGTATCGCGAAGGATACGGATTATATGCAGTAAACGGCATATTATTCAACCATGAAAGCAAGCGTCGCGTAGAGAATTTCGTAACGATGAAGATTGTATCCGGGATTACCAATATAGTAAACGGAACACAAACCTGTATTGAACTGGGAAACATTGATAGTAAGCGTGATTGGGGTCATGCGAAAGACTACGTCTATGGAATGTGGCTGATGTTGCAACAGGAGCGTCCGGATGATTATGTTCTGGCATCCGGGAAAACACACACGATTCGGCATTTCGTAGAGAAAGCGTTTGAACATAAAGGACTCGTGATAACATGGAGTGGCGAAGGATACCATGAAGTGGGAAATGACCAACATGGTGTAACCAGAGTAAAAATAAATCCGAAATATTTTCGACCATGCGAGGTAGAGTTTTTATTGGGGGATGCAACAAAAGCGCGGGAAAAGTTAGGATGGACGTTTGAATATGATACGCTGGATAAACTCATCGAAGAGATGTTTAGTTAATCCGCGCCTGCGTCTCCGTCTGCGTGTGCGTCTGCGCTTACAAACAACCGGTTCATCGCGCACACCTCCGGCTTATCTGCGCTCCGTAGCGCCGTAAAGATATGACGCAATATCGCGTCGTGGCGAACGCGGATGGTATAATCCTGCTGAATAGCGCCGCGCCCAATACGACCCATCGACTGAATCGCCTTTTCCTGCGACATTCCTTCCAGGTCTTTTCCGATATATCCATGACAGAACTGATAATTCGTGCCATAGATATAGTCTGTTGCCGTGATAATCAAGTACAGTTTCTGGTGCTTCGCTAGGGTTTTCATAATGTCCGTGTATTTCTGGTCGGTGGCATTTGTGATGGCGCCGATTCCCATGAGAAGCAGGAGTTTCCAATGCGACGCCACATTCAGAAGCATAATTTGCGCGACAACTTCATCCTCCACAAACGACGTGAACTCATTTGAAATCGCGGTACGTTGTGTCCACCGTTTCAGATGTTCCAACCGATTCGGAACGAAGAGTTCATGAAGTGCTGTATATTTCACCGACTTCTTCAACTCTTCTACTTTAATGTGGAGCCGGTCTGTTTCTGGATTGATGCGCGTGTCCGATGTGAACTTCCGTGTTTTCTTTTCGTCGCTGCCGCCGCCGCCCGCGCCACCCCCGCCCCCGCCCGCGCTCGCGTCTTTACTCTCACCTTCCAGGTCTTTGATGAGTTTCTCGGTCTTACTGATTTCTTCCAGAACGCGCGAATTGAAATCGATGGTTTGCATAATATCCTCCATGACGACATCTGGGATTTTCGCGATTTGGAGCATAAACGCGGCGACCTTATCGACATTTTCCGTCAAGTAAATGGTAGGGCCATCTGTAAGGGTATGTGCGTCGCTGGTTGACAAATTGACGACAGATGCGAATTTTGGTTTGCGAACGCCGATTAATGTATCGTATACGCGCGACCAGTATTTCGGACGGATGTTTTCAAGCAGAAGCAGGTAGTATTCTTTGATACTTGTCATTGTGATTTCACCGATATCGGAAAACATATTTTCAGGAAGGTAGCGCTGTGATGTTATGATGAGACCTCGATTGTCGTCCGTGTCGGGGTCGGGGTCGATGTTGGTGGCGCGCTTTGCCTTTTTGGGTTGTTCGTCGCTCTCGTCGTCGTCGCTCTCGTCGTCTCCACCGACAACCGGTTTCGCTACAAGCGCAATGAACCGCAAAATCTCTCGTAAATCGAAATACCTCATCAATGTCTTATACATCTTACAATGTTCGACGCATTCCAGCACTTTATCATAGTCATCGCCAAACATGTAATGCGGCAGTTCAATAAACCCTCCTTGATTCACAATTGGAATGGATTTCTTGAAATCATGACTAATGACGCTGTATACCTCTGGTTGCTTGTCGCCGAATTTCACCTTGAAATCCTGAATCACGTCCACAATCTCGTCTTCGCGCGGTAAAGTGGCTGATGACAAGACAACATTCGGAATCAAGTTGCCACTCCAGTTCCGATGGATGATTGGATGAAGTGCGTGGTCTGCGTAGTCCAGTGATATCGTGGGTTCGTCCCAGTACATGAGAAGTTGGTCGAGCGGGTGAAACGCCATCATATACCGCATCGCCAATAAATACGACCGGATATCGCAAATCATGATTTCAACATTATCGCCGATACTGTTGTCCACTTTGCGAATACGTCCGCTACGTTTGTCGCGAATCGCCTCTTTGGCCGCAAAATAATGAAGACGAATATCGTCAATATTGGCACACCCAAACGCAAATGCGATACGTTTTTTCATGGAAATCGCGGCCTTTGCAAGCGCAAGACCGACATGTCGCGCCGCACAAACGAAGACAATCTTGTACTTTTCGGACAATCCAAGCGGCGAAAGCGTCTTCCCAGTACCAGTGGGCGCAATATAAAGCACCATTTTGGCGCCAGGACGTTTCGCAATCGTGAATAGTTGCTTCTGATGTTCGTATAACTCGAAATCTGCATACTTGAAAACGGCTTCGTTCTGCTCGATGAAGCGATAGGCGTTGCGAAGAAACCCGATAACCTGGTTATCTTCACTAAAGACCGATATGATATATTCTGCAAACGCAATAATGTGGGAATTGATGGCGACTACCGATTTTTGAAGCATGAGTTTGAGAGTATAATAATGCTTCATCCATTCGTTCGCCGCCACTGTCCCCGCCCCTGCCGCCGCCGCCACTGCCGCCTTGGCATCAATCATCGCTTCAATTGTCGTCATGATATGGTGGTCATATGTATCACCGGAACCACCAAAGGTCGTATTCATGTTTTGGATTCGCATTAGGTCCACTTTTTTCATCGTTTTCTTGGATTTGGGTTGCAACCCCATCGAATCGATATTCGCCGATGTCGTCGTCGTCGTCGTGGTCGTCATCTTCTGTATTGCGGCGATGACGCGTTCTGCACGTTTTCGAAAATATTCATCAAATAGATAATCCTCCATTTCGGGTGTCTCGGTTATTTTTAGTCGAGATAGCAACGACTGATGTGAATTGAATACCCGGTTTACATCATGAAATCCGTCAATAATCAACTGTAAGATACGCATTTCATTCTCAGGTTCCATTATTTCCACACCATTCCATTCTTCGCCGGTGAGTTTCACTTGAATAAGGGTTTCGCTGCCTCCGCCGGATGCCATTGATGCCGTTGATGCCATTGTAATTGTGACGATACATTAAACATAATCATTTCGATTTAAATCAATTTTAGAGACAAAAGTATTGTAAGGAATCTGCGGTATAGAATTGAATTAAATAGATTGGGTTATTATATATCAGTCTTCTCGGGGTCGGTTTCACTATACTATACTATACTATGCCAATTATCGTGAGTTTTGATGGGAATATCGGTTCTGGAAAATCAACCACATGCTATGAATATGAGCAATACTTGAAGAGACATACAGGCGACGATGGCGGCGTATTCCCGAGGATAACCTCTGTTGAGGAAGAGGTCTGCTTTCTGGACGAACCCGTCGCATTATGGAATCAAGTATGTGATAAGGATGGCGTGAATATCCTGACGAATCTGTATAAGGATATTCGCAAGAATGCATTCAAGTTTCAGATGATGGCCTACATCTCGCGTCTTGCATTGTTGCGAAAGGCCGTAAAAAACCCGAAAATCAAAGTGATTATCACCGAACGAAGTGTAGAAACCGACCGCAATGTATTCGCAAAAATGTTATATGACACGGGAGATATCTCGCAGGACGAGTACCAGATATATACATTGTGGTTCGACGAATTCTTGACGGACGTTCCACTATCCGGGATTATATACATTAACGCTTCACCGGATGTGTGTTTGTCGCGGATTGAAAAGCGCGCACGCGCTGGTGAAACGATTCAGGCAGATTATATTCAACGCTGCCATGAATACCACGAAGACTGGATTCGCGCGCGTGGCTGCCCTCTCCTTGAACTCCCAGCGAATGAAGATATGATTGAGACGCCGCGCATTCTCTCGGAGCGAATGGAACGTATCACCGAATTCATTCGCGGACTGTTGGTATAAGTATATACGAGAAACTAGATAAATATATATCCAATATTGATATTATATATTTATCTCGACATTCATTCATTCAATGACTACTGAATTTGATGAAACAACCTGCCAATTCGTATCGAGTCGTGGTTTGCTGAAATCATGCGATGTGCGTGCAAAAATACCATTATCCAGTTGTCCAACCAATCTAGAATACATTGAAGAATTCATCAAATCACAAGTTCCGCCGTCAACAAGTTCATCCGTATCACCATCACCATCACCATCACCATCACCCCCAGTTTCTATCTATGTTTGTGGAGACGCATTTCAAACATTCATCTCGAAATACGTACCAATGATTGAAATACCATTTGTCGTTGTTAGTGGAGACGGGGATAAAATCATGTTTCAAGAAACAGTGCCAAATGGACAAAACATGTTTGTTATGTTTATTTTATATGCAAACATGCGTGGTTTATATTCTCAAAATATGGACATTCGCGAATGTCGCGCGTTTCTCACGGAGAAAATAACAAAACTATGGACTGCAAATGCGAAAATATTCAAAACTGAAAATGCACCAAAAACACTTGAAGAAACAATAACTGGTGCATTATCGAAACTACGACAAATACCGATAGGTATGGATTATCATACAATTAGTAGTAACCCAAACCATCGCTGGATATCGAACGGTGTAAAAGTAACAACGCCATTCTCACAAGAACAGACGCTTATTCAAGATATAAGAGGGTCAATGGTTCCTTTTTATTCGAGAAGAATACTCATATATTCAAATGTTCTGTTATGTCTAGACAGGTTCAGAGACCGTATAAGTGCAGCGTCTGATATACCTAGAGCGTTACTATATCATCAGAAAGAGTTCATACCTCGATTTTTAACATGGAAAAATATGACACAGTTTGCGTTTGTATTGTCACCATTTGGTAATGGATTAGATTGTCATCGAACATGGGAAGCACTGTTATGCGGGTGCATCCCAATTGTTCGCAGCACAGTGTTCAAAGAATTATTTGAAGGACTTCCAGTCTTGATTGTGGATAAGTGGAAAGACATAACACTCACTTTATTACAACAAACAGTACATGATTTCAAGTTGAAACATGATAATAACGAGTTTCAATACGAAAAATTGACACTAGAATATTATACGAATTGGTGGAAACCCACATAAATGTAATATTGTAAATGATTATAGATAAGCAATCATATCATATAATATTCGTACACGATGAAACATCGCTCGATTACATACATGTGGAATTTCAAACCCAATGAACGCACCTCAATACCGATGGATTGTATTCGTAAAAACAAAATGTTCCTACCTGAATATAGTATCGTTACACCGCACGATATTAAACCACTGCTTTCTTCATTTGACGGTCTCACCGAGTTATGGAATAAAATACCAGAACAATACTGGGTCGTAAAAGCCGACTTGGGGCGACTATTGTATATCTATAAAAACGGCGGGTTTTATCTTGACGCGGATTGTGTTCTCCGAGAGAACCCGTTTCAATCCATCAACCCAAAACATGACCGGATGATTTTATTCACAGAGTTCACGGTTTCTGTAGATGCCCTAGGACCGAGAGAATGTAAGAACCCGCGGAATGCGCTACGCATCGCCAATTTTGCTTTCGCATCGAACTACAAGCGACATCCCTTCTTGGAAACGTGTATTCGCGAATGTATGCGCCGTCTCACCGTGTTATTTGATGAAAATGTGGACAAGTGGGTTGAAACGGATATTCTCTGGGTGTGTGGACCCGACGTGATTACGACCATGTATCATGCACAGTTTCGTGATGATGGTTCTCAAGCAGATGTCGATACATCAATCCGTCTCATAGAACGACGTTGCTTGCATCATCTGGGGTATGGGTCGTGGCGTAACTAACCAAGGTATCTACGCCCATTCGGCGCTATTGCGGTTTATCGTCCAAATAACCACTTCATACCATTTGTGAAAATCCCGCTATTATCATTATTCATAGTAGTTTCATCCGGCATATCAATACGATAATCGGTAGTGCGAAGTGGATGATGGCCTTCTGCTGCGTCTTCGATGTATCCTGCGAGTTCGCCGTTGCTCCCACCTCCTTCCCCTCCCGCCATCGCCCCTAATAAGACCGACTTGGGTCGATATCGAAGAATGTCGATTTCGTGTTTCGTGATTTGGAATAAGTCTTTTCCGTACATTTCGTGAAGAAGCATCCATTCAAATATGCCTCCCGTATAAATATATACATTCGTAAAACCGAGTTTGACTAACTGTTCATATTTATGCAATATAGTTATGTCGTTGGAATTTTTACCATACACGATAATCATGATGTCTGGTTTCTTCTCTATAAACGTATTTACGATACGCTCTTCAAACCGTATATCGAGTGTAGTTTTAATAAGGCAATGTTGAAGTGACGGCGGGAGTGTATTGATGATAAGGGTTGAATGTTGGATGTGCATATTCTGATATACAACCATTTGGATATCTTCATAACTCACTTTTGGTATGAGTGATACTTGATTTCCCATCGTGATACACTTAACAGAAATAATATAGTTATAGTAACCACATTATTTGTTTTTACGCTCTTTTCGGTCGGTGTAACGTTAATTAAATGTAATCACAATATCCACAAACTCCTTCTTAATGCTTTTCGTCGCGGATGATGATAGCTCCTCCCGCTTTTTACGGTGCTTAGTCACTGCTGCTGCTACAGGGACTACTGATTGGTCGGACTCGGCGGCGGCGGCGGTGGTGGCGGTGGCGGCGGCGGCGGTGGCGACGAACTCGGAACCGTCGATGGTGGCCGATGAGGTCTGATGCGACTTCGCCAATTTACGTGTTGTATTGTTTCGAATATTCATATCCGTCTCAATTGCAGTATAATTCTCGTGAATATACCGAAGCACCTCATTTTCAATCGCCCATTTAAAGAAATTGAGTTGCCCCAACGTCGTCTGAATATACGTCGTTCCGTTTTTATGGGGGACATTGATGCGGTCCCATCGACAGAATGGGTCGAACCGCTTTTTCGAATATGCACGGAGTTTCAGTTTATAATCCACGTAGACTTTGAAACGCTTGGGGCGCGTCGCGGCTGCGGTGGCGGCACTACCGACCAGGTCGTACACCGTGTAATGTTTCTTCGAATAATTCGTGACAAACCAGTCCATAATACGCAGTGAAATGCTGGTGGTTCCATTGATTACCTCTAGCATCTTATCCATATTTTCACCGTCATTTTCATGATAGAACCGGAGGACCTTATGAAGAAGAAGGTCGTTTTGGGTATTGTAGATACTCGTCCCGTGGGCGAGGGTGTGAGTGGGGGCGACAGAATGAAGTTGTCCTATAAAAAAAGAAGATTCGTCTTTGTTGAGTTGGGCACAGGCAAGCATTTTCGTGGTATAGAGATAACCCGAATAGTATTTAAACTGGTTTTATTGGTCGTAAGATGTAATATAAACACTATCCTATATTATGTGTAGTACCATATCAATTTCCATATTCCATTCCATCATGTCTATCGAACGCGCCGATGATTCTCCACACGACTGTGCCTCACAATATAGGTATGCAAACTCAATGCTTAAAACTGAAAATATAGATGCGAGTACATCCAGCGACGCGGATAGTGATGTGGGAGGTGAAGCCACGAGTAAACTGTTCATCGACTTAAAAAAGATGCCTGCAGGCCAATATGAATATTACACCGACTCAAGTCATATCATGAACCAGATGTTGCTTTACATGTATCACACGATTCAGAATATAGTTTCTTTGACGGCCGACCCTGCCACCGACACCACCGCTCCGGCAGCCCCGACGCCTCTCAAACTCCGTCGTCGTCCTTACAAATACGACAAGGAGGATTTCTGTTATGTCCATATTGGGTACGGCGAATACAAATATACATATACTGTCCCAGCGACCAAGACTGAACCCGCGAAAACAGCCGATTTCATCATTTCATACCGCCAAGAAGATAAAACGGTTGGAACACATGATGCACCCGAAAAGTTTGAACAGATGACAATTCGCACGGATTCACCAGAAATATTCCATCACTTCTACCGCGAAAGCGATAACTTCCTTGAAAACAACGAACAGGATGATTCAAAACTCCACGTCTTTGTCATGACGAAATACGGCGAGTGGATGCGGTATAACAAAATCCCGTCGCGCACACTTGATACAGTGTATTTCGACGAAAAAATGAAACAGAAACTCCGCACGGATATCATTGATTTCTTAAAGAAGGAGAAGGAATATGACGAGTTCGGGATTCCATATAAGAAGAACTATCTACTCACGGGTATTCCAGGCAGCGGAAAGACGAGTATCATCAAGGCGATGTGCAAGGAAATCGGGTATAACTTGTGTATCTTTTCGATTAACCACGACACGGATAATAATACCGCCCTCGCAGCGTTCCGCGATATCCCGCCCAAGTCCGTCCTCCTCTTCGAAGACATCGACTGTCTCTTTGAAAAACGTACCGGCACCCAGGAAAACAAGAGCACGTTCACATTCAGCAACCTCTTGAACCTGCTTGACGGCGTGTTTTTCCGCAAGGGTCTGATTTCATTCATTACAACGAATCATCCGGAGAATCTGGACCATGCGTTGTTGCGCCAGGGGCGGACAGATATGATTATTCATATGAACTACCCGAAGAAGGTGGATGTCAAGCACCTGTTCCGTGATATGATGAGGAAGGCGGACATGACCGCGGAAGAAATCGAGCAGGATTTTGACCGGTTTTACGAACATATCCAGAAGAAAACAATTACGATGTCGGGGATTGTTGGGTTCCTGTTTCGGTATCGCCGCGCGTGGTCTGAAAATATCAATGAACTCCTCGATGCAGATAAGTTTATCAAGGAGGTGACGCGGAATGTGGAGGATAGTAAGTTGTATTCGTAGAAATAAAATAATTATGTTACTATTATAATATGAATATTATCATTGCAGACACAATACACTATTTACATATTGTATTAGTGTTTTACGTGTTAACTGGATGGGCTATAACTCCTATTCGAAAGATTCATTATTATATATTTTTCGTCCTATTTGTTCTTTTAGATTGGAATGACCTTGATGGAGAATGTTTTTTAACAAGACTCGAACATTATTTTCGAGAAAAAGCACGTGATAAACCATCTTCGTATGGTCATGGTAATCAAAAAATAACGATAAGTACTGAAACTGGAGAACCTGAGTTTTTTAGGCCATTGATGAATCGGATATTTAATAGTAACCTCACATCACAAGAAGCATCACGACTTAATTATTTTACATTTATATCGGGGATTTTGCTGGCATTTTTTAGATTATTACATCATTATAATATTATGAAACATTGTAAATGGATTTAGTTTTTTTTAGTTTTACGATTTCCGCGTCGATTACGACGACGTTTGGTTGGTTTGCGATGAGTACGCTTTGATTTTCTAGGGGAACCGCCAGGACCGCCATTAGCCCACTCACGGGCGGTGGCAGAACTATACCTCGGCTTACCCACTGCATCATCCGTCACTTTGTTAAACTCTGCCTTCTCCTCCTCTGACAGCCAACTCCATGTTCCAGGAATAGTTTGTGGGTTTGTATTACCATTGGTCAGCAATCCATTTACAACATTTTTCCATTCAGCATTCTTACCAATAACCTTTTTACAAAATTAACATAAGACTCTTCAGTTACAGTAAAGAAACCACCCTATTTAAAGGGGGCGGGTACCCAAATAATGATGCAATAGTGGGAACTGGTGTCAGAAAGTTAAATATATAACCGTATTCAACTCCGGCTCCGTTTTGTTGAACATCAAAATTTACACATACACCTTCTTCGCCAGGGAAGTATTTCCCGTATTTCGTTTCAACTGGTTATATTTGTTGATTCTAATATCGCCATATAATATTATATATGTTATTGATTGGATATTCCCCTACTCTACCTTCCGAAATGTGAATTGCTTTCCCTGACGAAATCTCTCGGCGTCCATTGTTCCACGCTTCAAATTACAATCCAAACACGCAATAACTACATTCGCATCATTATGACCGTAGTTATTATCTATCCGGTCCAAGGTCCATTGTCGCCTACACATCGACTCTTTGTATGCAACCTGGCAAATCTCTCGACAATAATGGCACAAAAGTTCGGCGCCGACCAACAATTCCACAATTCGCTCTGTTGTAATGGAATACCGCGGGTCGTGTATTTCATGGTTTTTATCCTGGTAAATATATGCTTTCCTCTTCGTATCAATCTCTCGGATGATGTGTTTCAGGGTCGGGGTCGCCGTGGTCGCCGATTCCGATATTCCAACGACGGAGTCCAGAATCGAAAGAACGAGAGATTGGTCCGGAGTATACAACTCATCCGGGATGATGCCACTTTTGTGTTTGGGCGCCTTTCTCTCGATGACCGCGTCCGGGTCCGCCATTTGTTTCATCTTGTCCTGGTTTCGTTTGCCTAAAATGTCGATTTTCTTCATTGTTTGTGTTTTAGTATATCACACGATGAAATTCATGTTAGTTGAACGGAATGATGATTATTCAAACGCCGCCTCAATGCGGTCAATCCAATATTGCATCGTAAGTTTCTCGTATCGGAAGGTTCGCCTGGAATACTCCGAGAGAATACGGTCAAGAAAATCTCTCGAGAGGTCCGACCACCGGTCAATAATA